>Ga0193962_1000308_pt1 | contig 22647 bp, 14 predicted proteins | sample FB_5_MG_FD_140335 | JGI IMG/M metagenome (GOLD analysis project Ga0193962, IMG submission 140335) | Microbial mat bacterial communities from the Broadkill River, Lewes, Delaware, United States - FB_5_MG | ecosystem: Environmental > Aquatic > Freshwater > River > Microbial mats | place: USA... | reverse complement strand
CCACGAACAGATGCAGGACATGAGCCATGTCATGTTCGGCGGCCTGACCCATGAGCCGGCCTGCACCCTGGCAGAAAAACTGATTTCCGTTGTGCCCCAGGGACTTGAGCATATCTTTTTTTCAGATTCCGGATCCGTTGCGGTTGAGGTGGCCATTAAGATGGCCATCCAGTACCAGCACGCCTTGGGCAAACCCGGAAAAAAGAAGCTGCTCACGGTGAAGAAAGGTTATCACGGTGATACTTTTGCCGCTATGGGCGTGTGTGATCCGGTCCAGGGCATGCACGGCCTGTTCAAGGGCGTGCTCCCCGAGGCGATTTTCGCCCAGGCGCCCCAATGCTCTTTTTTTAATGCCTGGGACGACGCAGATACGGCTGAAATGGCAACGCTCATGGCCGATCACCACGAAGAGATTGCCGCCGTCATACTTGAGCCGGTTGTCCAGGGCGCAGGGGGGATGCGGTTTTATCATCCCGAGTACCTGAAACAGCTTGCTTCCCTGTGTCGGCAGTATGATATTCTGCTTATATTTGATGAAATCGCCACGGGCTTTGGCCGAACCGGAAAACTGTTTGCCGCCCAGTGGGCAGGTATTTCCCCCGATATCATGTGTATTGGAAAGGCATTGACCGGCGGGTACATCAGTTTTGCGGCCACCCTTGCAACTCCGGATGTGGCCCGGGGTATATCATCCGACGGCGGGGTCTTTATGCATGGACCGACCTATATGGGAAATCCTTTGGCCTGCGCGGTTGCCAATGCCGGGCTTGATCTGTTGATGGCCGGGCAGTGGCAGTCCCAGGTTGCGACGATTCAGGGTCTGCTGGCCGGGCATCTTTCAGCGGTCCGGACTTTAGAGGGAGTCAAGGATGTGAGGGTTCTGGGAGCAATCGGGGTGATCGAACTGGAAGAGGCGGTGGATATGCCGGTTATTCAGGATATGTTTGTCCGGGCCGGTGTCTGGATACGCCCCTTTGGCAGGCTGGTCTATACCATGCCGCCCTATGTCTGTAAAAAAGAGGATGTGGTGAAGATTGCAAAAACCATGTGTGAGGTTGTGACGGCCTATTTGAAAAGGAAATAAGGTGCGATGATTTTTTTGATTTTGTACGTTGTGGTGCTCTTGGGCTTTGGTGTTTTTGAATGTAAAAAAATAAAAAGTTTTGATGATTTTATCATCTCGGGCAGGAACCAGAGGACCGGGGCCATTGCGTACTCCATTATTGCCACCTGTATAGGGGCCTCTGCGACCCTCGGCGTTGTCTCTACGGCCCGGCGTATTGGATTTCCGGCTTTTTGGTGGCTGGGGGCCGGGGCTGTCGGCCTTTTGCTTCAGTCTCTTTTTTTATCCCGGAACGTCAGGGCGGTGGGTGCCTATACCCTGCCGGACCTGACCGAAAAATTGATGGGCAAGGATGCCAGGTTTTTGACGTCGATTATCGTGGTGATCGCCTGGACCGGTATTATTGCCGCACAATTTGTGGCCGGGGCAAAACTGTTGACGGCCTTTGGGGACATTGATCCTCGGATTTCCATCCTCGTGACGGCCCTGGTGATTGTCGCCTATTCGGCTATGGGCGGACAATCGTCGGTGATGAAAACCGACAGGATACAATTTGCCCTTTTAGGGGGTGCCCTTCTTTTTACCCTGGCCTATCTTTATTCCGGCCATCCGGTGCCCCTGGCAGATATCCGGTTTGATTTGACCAATGCGGGGTTCACCCCTGAAAATCTGGTATACTACCTGTTTGTCGTGGGCGGCAGTTATTTTGTCTGTCCGTTGCTTTTTTCGCGTATCCTGACGGCCCGGGATACCCGAACCGCCCGGAAGGCGTCGTTTCTGTCGGCCCTGGGCCTTGTCGTCGTAAGCGTTGTCATTACACTGATCGGCATCTGGGCCTCCTTTCATATTGATCCTTCCTATGATAAAGATATCCTTAGCTATATCATCTCAGAAAAATTGCCGGCCGCAGGCGGCATCGCTTTGCTTATAGGCCTTGTCTCCGCAATCATATCCTCGGCCGATACCTGTCTTTTCGCTGTTGCAAGCATTGTTGAGTACGATATCCTCAAGCAGGAGCGGGTCCGAACCACCAGGCTTGTTATCGGCATTGTCGGTCTTTCTTCCGCACTCCTTGCAATGAAGAATCCGGATATCATTTCCCTGCTTATCCAGGCATATGCCGTGTTTACCGCCGGTGTGGTTCCGCCGGTGGCTGTTGCCCTGATTATGTGGAAAAAGCGAACCATTCATCGCCATTGGCGTTGTTCGGCGATCATCGTTGGTGGTGTTTTCGGGCTTGGTGCCAACCTTATGGGAATGGACATGCTTGCCGTTGGCGGGATGGCCGTCTCCACAGCGCTTTCCATTGCCGGGCTCTATGTTCCCCAAAAAGAATTTTCAATATCTTAAGGAAAAAGATGCAATATACCATTGAGTCATATATCGATATCGCAAAAAAAATTATTGGGGGGCAACGCTTTGAAGATAGTATTTATCGTCACCTGGCATTGACCGAGGACAAGGATGTGTTTGCGTTGATGGCAGGTGCAGATCTTATCCGGGACACCTTTTTTAAACGTGAAATTCACCTATGCGCAATCTGCAACGGAAAATCAGGCATGTGCAGTGAAGACTGTAAATTCTGCTCGCAATCAAAATTTCATACGTCGGATATTGACGTTTATCCCTTGATGTCCAAAGTTGAACTTCAGAAAGGGGCATATGAACTGATGGATACAAATGTCCATCGCTATTCCATTGTGACCACCGGCAAAGGGCTTGCTGAAAATGAGGTGCAACAGGTGGCGGACGCGCTGGGCGGCCTGCCGTCAAAAAAAATGTCCTATTGCGTTTCTTTGGGAATCCTGGATGATACGGATATGGATTATTTGAAAGCTTGCGGCATAGGTCGCTATCATCATAATCTTGAAACCTGCCGAAGCCATTTTGATGCTGTTTGTACGTCCCACACCTACGATGAGCGGGTTAATACGATTAAAAAAGCAAAAAACGCCGGTTTATCTGTTTGTTCCGGCGGCATTTTCGGTGTGGGTGAAAGTATGGCCCAGGTCCTTGAACTGGCTTTTGAGTTAAGGGAACTTCAAGTGGATGCTGTCCCAATCAATTTTTTAAGCCCCATGCCGGGGACTTTTTTTGAAGGGAAAAGTAATCTGACACCGTTAAAATGTCTGAAAATAATATCCATCATGAGGTATGTGCTGCCGGAGACGGATATCATTATTTGTGGGGGAAGAATACCAAATTTAAAAATGCTTCATCCCCTTGTCTTTCAGGCCGGGGCAAACGGTATAATGACAGGCAATTATTTGACCACAAAAGGCAATCAACTTCAAGAAGACCTGGACATGATAAATCAGCTGGGATTTGAACCAAGAGGCAGAACGTTATAACAGCCATGGGCTGACCTGACATATCAACACCGAGGTATAGCCCACAATGAAGCAAGAAAGGAATTCAACAACGTTTTTAGACCTTCTGATAAAAAAAACAGCCATGGGCTGACCTGGTCTATCGATACCCAGGCTCAGCCCATAACGAAAGTTGAAAAGTGCTGTGTCGGTTCCACAGACTTTTTCATAAAATATCTTTGAATCAAATTAATTAAATTTAAACTTGCCGGTTAATTGATTCAATTGTGCTGATAAATTAGACAACTCTACTGCACTATTGTTCACCTGTAGGCTTCCTGAACTCACCTCCGCCGCCGATTGGTTTACTTGCTGAATATCCTGTGTTACTTCACCGGCAACGCCTGAAACCTGGTTCACATTGTCATTTACCTCTTGAATACCGACTGCCGCCTGGTTCACGTTTTCAGAAATTTCGTGGGTTGTGGCGGATTGTTCTTCAATGGCTGTTGCAACTGTTGAAACAATGCCGCTGAGTTCTTCAATTATGTCACTGATTGATTCTATTGCGGAGAAGGCCTCGTCTGTCGTTTTTTGAACACCATTGATTTTCCCTGCAATGTCACTGGTCGCATCTGCCGTCTGAGTCGCAAGGGTTTTAATTTCGCTTGCAACCACGGCAAAACCCTTACCCGCCTCTCCTGCTCTAGCCGCCTCTATGGTTGCATTCAATGCCAGTAAATTGGTTTGTTCAGAAATATCAGATATTGTTTCTGTTACCTTAGTTATCTCCGATGCCGCCTGATTCAAGACGTTCATTTTATCAGAAACGAATTTTGATTTTTCAACAGCTTCGGCCGTGGTTTGATTTCCCTTTGACGTATTGGTTGAAATTTCATTAATTGTCGCAGACATCTCTTCTATCGCCGAAGCGATGTTTTGTATATTCATTGTTGCCTGTTCGGACGCTGCGGCCACACTACTCATGGTTGTTGCCATTTCTTCCGCAGCAGCAGCTACATTCTGGGAACGATTTTCAGTCTCTTTTGAATTTGATGTCATTTGGGTTGATACATCCGACAGCGAAGTTGCAGACTCATCCAATGAGTTCGCGCCGTCAGAAATTTCTCCCAGCGCGCCTTTTAAGGAGAGAGCCATTTCATTGATGGATTTTACCATATTTCCGATTTCATCTGTCTGGTCGATGTCCAATGTCTGGGAAAAATCGCCTTTGGCCAATTTATTGGTAAAACCCACTGTTGCAATTAATGGACGTGTTATTAAGCGAATCAGTATAAATGATATCGCAATACCGAACACAATTGCGATCAAAGAAATGTAAACAATCGCCGATATGGCTATGGACGCCTCATGATTCATCTTCTCTTCCAACATGTCTTCATGCTTGGAAATATGGTCCTTGAGTTGAGAAAGCAATGACAGTGTAGATGTCAAAGCAGGATGGGTTTCATTGTGATATATTTCTTTTGCTTGATGCTGTTTATGTTCTAACGCCATTTCAAGACTGATAATTTCATCAAAATATTTTTCCAATTCATTGTAGGAAGGCGGGATGATTTGATTATACAATTTAATTTTTTCTTCAATGGTTTCCGCTTTATTAATCAGGTGAACAGAAGAATGAAGTGCCCTGTGCGGTGCGTGAATTTTTTCAATAATAGCTGCAAATTCAGGCCATTGGGCAATGATTGTTTTTGCTTGTTCTCCATTGAGCCATTCCCCGAACTTACATTTCGTATGATCTGTCTCCACATCAATTGTTGATCGGCTCATGATGGCGCCTGAAACGGATTGCATCCATTTTAGATGTGCCGCCAACAGCTTTTCCAGCTTCAGGCCCAGTCCCTGGTGAGTTTGAGCCCATGCATCATTAATTCTAGCAGCGGAATCATGCAGCTTTTTATGAATAGGTACGATATCTTTAAGAATCTTGGCTGTTTCAGGGGACATTTTTGACAGCGAAACTGTGTCATCACTTACCAGAAATTTGCCAAAGGGACATTTTTTATGGTCAAACTGAACGTCGAGTTTGGCTTTGTTTTGAACAAACAGTTCTTCAATCTCATTTGCCCATTCCAAATGCCCAAGTTCAACTTCCATAATTTTTTCGTTATACATTGCCCCCACAGAAAATTCGTGACTATCATGAATAATTTGTGTGATGAGAAAATACGAACTGCCCCCTAAAATCAGAAGGGATAAGAGTAAAATTCCGGTTAATCCCCATAATTTATAACTGATTTTCATATTTTTAAAAAAATTAGCTGACATTCATTCCCCCATACTGTTGGACTAATTGATAGCGAGCTTGTCATTCTTGGATTTTTACGAGATTTTACGTTACACGAAACGACGAAAATATTCAATTATTTTAATAAAATATTTACTGCATTTTCAACGCCGTTTTCCTGGATCAATTCAACGCTGAGCTGATCCAGTCTTTCATGTATGGTTTTGTCATCCAGTGCTTTGTTGATACAGGATGCCATGGTTTGGGGCGTTAATGCTTTTTGGGACAGACGCGGCGGTCCTGCCTTAAGTTTCTCCAGTCTGTCAGCCCAGAATCCCTGGTCAAAAAAGAACGGAATGATAACCGATGGAATGCCTGCCCTGAGAGCTGCGCCTGTGGTGCCGGCACCGCCGTGGTGGACCACGGCGGATACTCTGGGAAAAAGCCAGGAATGGGGAATGCTCTTTGCCTCGTATAGATCGGGGCCGGCTTGCTCGTTAACGCTCTCTTCGCTCCAACCCGTTAAAAGGATCACCCGGTGACCTGCCTGAAGAATCCCCTGTACGACTTTTTTTATGATGGTGTTAATATCCGGGTCATTCATGGAGCCAAACCCGACACATACCGGTGCAGGACCCTGCCTAAGAAACGTTTGCAGACCTTTTGGGGGGGACCAGTCCCGGGAAGTGGGCAGAAACCAGTACCCGGTGATATGCATGCTGTCTGACCAGTCGGAAGGCTTTGGAAGGACACAGGAGCTAAAACCATGGAGCACTGGAATGTTTTTTGAATATACCTCCTGGAAAAAGTTATGGAAAGACGCTTTTCCTTTCAACTGATCGCTGTTGTTTAAAAAAAGCGCCATGCATTTTTCAACAACCCGGTGGCTTGCGGCATTGAGTATTTTGGGAACATGGATGTTTGAGGAGATGACAGGGCTTGGAAATCCATTGGTCCGCCCTAGGGGTTGCAGGCAGATTGGAAATGCTTTGACGCCTGTTTGCTTTGCAAAATGATGGGCCGGCAGACTCAGCATGTTGTAAAGAATCAAATCCGCATCCTGGCAGGCATGGCGGATATCTGTAACAATGCGTTCCAGGATTGGGACGATATGCTTTTTTTTCAATATGAAAAAGCGAAAAGGATTCAGTGGTTTGTCTGGTTTAATGCTGTTGGGGGTGTTAGTCAGAGACTGCCTTAACATGGTTTGGATAGGGAAAAAATCTATGCCTCGTTTCCGGGCATCGGCTTCAAAGGCAGGGTTGGCTGCAAGGCATACCCTGCATCCTGCCTTTTTTAATCCAATACCCAGAGCAAGGGGAGGATAGGCATCGCCACTGGAGCCCAAAGCCACGATTGTAATCTTCATTTGTATTCTTTTTTTTGGGGGTCAAGGCTTGCAAGGCATTGCCTGAGTCTGCCGGCCAGTACGGCGACATAAGGGGCTTTCATGAAACTGTCATGGTTACCGGGGAGCATGTGCAGGTTAAAAGGTCCCTTTGCATGCCTGCGCCAGGTTCTATGGGTGCCGAAAAATCTGGACATGGCCCATTTGCCCTGGAAATAATCAATTTTACCCTTGTAGTCCTGGGGGTGATATCCCACCAAAGCATTCAGGTGATATTGAAGCCCGGTATCAAGGAAAACAGCACGCAGGATCTCTAAAATATTTGAGCCGGCTTTCTTTTCAGAATCAGGCAGCAGCCGTAACACCAGAGGGCGGATTTTTTTGTTCACAACACAGGCAAACCGGTTATAGCTGTGCGGTGCCCCGATCATGGCCAGACATTCCACCTCATTGCCCTGTTCTTTGAGCAGGCAGGCAGTTTCATAGGCCATTAAACCGCCGGCACTGTAGCCGCCAAGCCTGTACGGGCCGTTGGGGGATTGGTTTGAAATTTGGGCCGCATACTGTTGGGCCAGGGCTTTGGTTCCCATTACCGTGCCGTTATCATTGGGCTGGATCATGAAAAAAGGTTGATCCTCTCCAAGATGGCGGGACAACTGGCGCAGCTTGACCACATCCCCATAGCCTGCGGTTATACAGAAAAACGCCCGTTTTGTGCCGCCCTTTGCAATGGGAACGATCATTTGACGGTGGGCTACGCCTGCCCGGTCTGATAATAGTTTTGCCAGGGTGTGGACCGTGCTGTTGTTCATAAGTTCGGAAAATAACAGCCGGTGATTGAACGTTTTTTCCAAAAGGTTGATAAATCTTACGGCGGCCAGGGAATCCATGCCGGATTCAAAAAAATCGTCATGGGATTTCATGCAGATGAAAGCATCGCCCATGGCCTTGGAAAAAATGGACGCCAGCTTTTTTTCGGTTTCATTGGACGGCAGATCCTTGGGGGGGTGAGATCGCCTGACCTGGGGATTAATGCCTTCCAACAGGCGGCGGTCTAATTTACCGCTTGGTGTATAGGGCATTTCGTCCATGGGGATGAATTGGGACGGGATCATATAGTCGGGCAGGCTTTGCCTGGCAAACTGCCTGATTTTCAAGGCAAGGGATTCGTCTGTTGCGATTTTGGGGCGTAGGAAAAATGCGACAAGGTATCTGTCCGATGACGGACCGGTTTTGGGAATAACAACAACCTGGGATATTTTGGGGTGGCGTGCAATCACCTTTTCAACCTCTTCAGGTTCAATCCGGAATCCCCTTATTTTCACCTGGTGGTCAAATCGGCCTAGAAACATCAGGGTGGAATCCGTTAAAAATCTTACCATGTCCCCGGTCCGGTAAAGCCGCTCATGGCCGGTGTTATCTTTGAATGGATTTTCAATAAATTTTTTCCGGGTAAGTCCGGGCCGGTTCAAATACCCCCTGGCCAAGCCTGCGCCTCCGATATACAGTTGCCCGGGCACGCCGATGGGGACCGGTTCAAGGTCGTTGTCCAGGACATAGAGGCTTGTGTTGTCAATGGGTTTTCCCATGGGCAACTGATCCGTGTCTTCATGCCTGCAAATACAGGCGGATGCACAGACCGTGGTTTCGGTGGGGCCGTAAGCGTTGATGAACCGGCGTCCGTTTCCCCATTTTTGGAGCAGCTTTGACGGGCAGGGCTCTCCTGCGGTAACCAGGGTGGTCAGGCTGGGCAGCGGTACCGGATTCATTACGGCAAGCGCGGATGGGGGCAGTGTCACATGGGTGATGTTTTGATTTTCAAGGGTGGACAGCAGTGGGTGCCCCGGCATTAAATCGTCTTTTTCGGCCAGAACCAGGGTTGCCCCGGCCGAAAGAGTGGTAAAAATTTCTGACACAGAGGCATCAAAATTAAGGGAGGCAAACTGCAGGACCCGGCTTTCATGGCAGATGCCAAATATTTTGTTCTGGGCGGCCACAAGATTGACAAGTCCGCCATGGGTACACATCACCCCTTTGGGCTGTCCGGTTGTGCCTGATGTGTAAATGACATAGGCAAGACTGTTTGCAGCCAATGCATTATTTTTTGGGGCAACAGCCTGATCATCATAGGGAAAATTGTCCAGGGCAATAATGGTGGCGGTTTTGTTTTCGGCAAGCCGCGATGTAAATTTATTCAGGGTTAAAATGATAGGGGTGCTTGAGTCCTCAATCATGAATTTTATTCTCTTTTGGGGATAATCCGGGTCCAGGGGAACATAGGCTGCGCCTGCTTTTAATATGGCCAGGATGCCCACCACCATTTCAATGGATTTGTCAACATAGACACCAACTATGGTTTCAGGGCCTTGGAGCAAAGGTCTCAAATAGGATGCCAAACGCTCAGACCGGTCATTAAGGCTGTGATAGGAGATTTGCTGATTGCCCAGGTGAACGGCGGTGTGGTCCGGATAGGTCCCGGCCGCTTGGGTTACCCTTTGGCAGATGGTTTTGCACGGGGCCGGAGGGCTTGGGGCCTGGTGGTTGAATCCGACCAGAAGTTTGCTCGATTCCCGGTCAGGCAGGATGTTAAGTCGGTTTAAAGGAAGCTCAGGCTTGTCCAGGAGTTGTTGGAGCATGTACCGCACCCGTTCCATTAAAAATACAATTTCATCGGGTTTGAATGCGGCCAGGTTATAGTAAAATTCAAGCTTTACACCCCTCTCTTTCTGGTACTCCTTTATGGCCAGGGTCAAAGGGGTCTGGTCCCAGCCGTTGTGCATGGTATTGACCTCAAATTCGGTGCCGTTATAATCCAGAACGTTGTAGTTGAATTTTTCATAGGACAGGCTCACATCAAAAAGCTGGTCCCGTCCGGACTTTTTAAGGTTTGCGGCCTTGTTGATTTTTCCTATGGGAAATCGCTGGTGAGGAGAGGATTCTTTTAATTCGGTCTTCAACAGCTCAAAAAAGGTTTGAATATCAATATTCAGACCAAAATCAAGACAGACCGGAACCACATTGACAAACGGTCCTATGGTCTCCATGAACTCCAGCGTCTGCCGGTTGAGCAATGGTATGGAAAAAACAAATTGTTTGATATCAGCGGTCCGTAGAAAATAGGTATACAAAATCGCAGCCATGAGAAAAAAAACATTTCCCTGGCGCTGCTTTGAATATGTGAGCAGCTGATCGTAGAACTCCGGGGTCAGCCAGATATGGGAAAAGGCGCTGGGTGTGGCTGTTTTTCCGGTCCCTGCTGCGTATCGGCGTGGAATCACCGGCCTTGGAATGGTTTTAAATTTTTTAGACCAGTACGCTTTTGCCTGGCTGAACGCATCAGATGAGCGGTACGTCAAATCATTAGAAATAAAATCAACATAGGATGGTTTGCTGCCGGTTTTTTTAGACCCCTTGATGAGATCGTTATAGTTTTCAAGCAACCGCTGGTGAAGAAGGGCAAAACCGTAGCCGTCCACTGTCAGGTGATGGGCGCACGCCGCATAATAAAATCTTTTTTCAGATGTTTTTAAAAGAAAATACCTGGACAGCTGGTCATTATATATTTTAAAGGGTTTGCAGAACTGTTTTTCCCACCATTGCATGGCCGCTTTATCCGGATCTGTATGGTTTGAAAAATCCTTTAGGACTATTTTTCGGGCTGTGTCGGAAAAACCAAGACTGGGCAGGGGATCTCCCTTATGAAACACCATCCTGAGGGCGTTATTCTGCTGGGTCATTCTGTGGTGGGCCTCAATGAAAATGTCAACATCTATATAACCGTTGATTTTGACGTTTCCGCCAATATTATACAGCGCAATTTCATTATGGATCATCTGGGAAAGCCAGATATCTTCTTGGATCAGGGAGAGGGGATAGGCATTATCGCAGGGTTTGCTTGGCATCTTTAAGTCCTTTGAGCATCTCAAGTATCGGCGTTTTATCCAACCATAGATAAAACAGTCCGGGAAGGGTATTTGACATAAACATTGCCCCGTGCATGACAAGGGCAGCATAGAGTGCAGATTGGGCAGGAACGCCGTAAAAAGAGAGAACCGTTACCGTGGCCGCATGATAGGGGCCTATATTGGCTGGTGCCGGAATCCCCATGGAAAAGGCCTGTGCCAGAAGAATCAGAAAAGAAGGTAACATTCCCTCAAATTCCAGTCCCAGGGCCTTGAGCAGGATAAACACGTTGACCCCGCAAAGCAGCCAGAAAATAAGGCTCAACAAAAGCCCCAAACAGACATACCAGTCAAAGTTTAGGCATATCAATCCCCAGCGGAACTGGATGGCGGCCTTTTTTGTTCCGGGCCTGAACCGGTCGGGTACAGGCACAAGCAAAAGGCGTACAAGTCTATCCATGGCTTTTGGGCTTTTCGTGAAAGCAAACAGAATAATGACAAGAAGTGTTAAAAACCCACCGACCGAGCCGGCCGTTTTGAAAATGGATTTGAAGTATTCATCCCCTGCCTGGGGGATGTTTCGTATAAGCAGAATTAAAAGTCCTAGAAAAACAAGCATGATGCTGTCAAATATTCTGACCAGGGCGACGGTCCCAAGGGCCGTACAAAACTTTTCATTTTCTTTTTTCGCGAGAAGAAAGGCCTGAACCAGGCCGCCTGCCCTTGCCGGAATAACCATGTTGACAAGGCTGCCGGCGAATAGGGACAGGCACATATTGAAATATGAAAACGTACGGTTCATCGGCTTGAAAATAATGGCCCATTTATAAACACGAAAGTACAAAATGAAGATGTTAAATCCAAAAGATAAGCCGATCAGGGGCCAGTCAATGCGGTGAAATGCGTTTGGTCTTGTTGAAAAATCGTTTCTCAAAAAAGTATAGAGGACGAATCCTGACAAAATGAAAGGCCAGATCCAGGAAATTTTTATTTTTTTGAATTGGCCTTTTTTATTAAATAAACTTTTTTGCATTATCTGTCATATCCCCATGTGGGGGATTAAAAAACGGTCTGGTTCATCTTTGTTTAAATGTATGCTACAATTTGCGGCATTTTGGGTATTCCGGAATCGTTTTATGGCATTGCCCACAAAAAAGATCGGAAGGTCTCTCTCTTTTTTTGAGGATTTTCTTGTAAAAAAATGAGTTCGAAAATAATGTTAAAGTTTCCAACCGAAGTTAGTCATTTTAGTGTATCACGGAAAATCTTAGGGCGAATTCTACGATAACAGGGCGTGAGCCGTCAACTAATCGTCTGTTATTTCGCAAAAAATGTTTTGACCCAGCGCGGCAGCATTAAGTTATTCATAATTTTAGAGGTGGGAATGGGGAACTATAAAGATCAGATCGTAGAATTGCTGAAAGCCGGTGTGGAATTCCGGGAGCTTTCCGATACGCTTTTGAACGAGCTGGTTGACCGTCTTCAGATCACGGATGTGGCTGCCGGCACCCATGTTTTCGTTGAAGGTGAGTATGAAAGGTCAATGTTTATTTTGGTTTCCGGGCGGTTGAGGGTAACCAGGCAGGGTAGGGACGGCACCCTTATGTTGTATAATGAGATCCTGCCCGGTGAAATCGTAGGCGAACTGGGTGTCATACTGGATCAGCCCAGGCCTGCCGATATTACCGCATTAAGGCGTTCGGTTATAGGGATACTTTCAAAGGAAGATTTTGAGCTGTTGCTGCACAATTTTCCTTTGGAAATTAATCGCGTTTTTTCCCAGGCGATCTATAATCATTTACGCCACTCCCGGCGGATAAAGGACCAGAAACGGGCCCACGCTTTTATTGTTATCCCGCTTTCAGACGAGGTTGACGCCGGCAGGGTGGCGCATAACCTGACCAAGGCATTTTCCGCTCTGGGGAAGGCCTTGCATGTTGTACTGGAAGGCGGCCGTTTGGAACAACACTATAATATTGATGCCATGGAAGCCGAAAACGAGTTTTTGATCTATCAGACCAATGCTACTGATGCAGGATTGGCATCCAAAGTTATCGAGTGTGCTGATCAGATCTTGTTTGTTGCACAGTCCGGATCTGCAAAAAAGCTGTCCAAGGTAGAGACCGGATTGGCAAAAGAACCCGGCGTTAAACTGATGAGAAAACACCTCATCGTTCTTCATCCTGAAACAACAAGCTGTTGCGAGGATAAATTGGCGTGGCAGGGCCCAAGACATGTGGAGCGTGTATACCCGGCAAGCCTGGATGATTTATCCGATTACCACCGGATTGCCCGTTTTTTGGTGGGTAAAGCTGTGGGGATTGTGCTGGGTGGCGGTGGTGCCAGGGGTTTTGCCCATCTGGGGGCATTAAAGGCTTTTGAGGAAAAAGGTATTCCGGTTGATTTGCTTGGCGGCAACAGCATGGGCGCTTTGATCGGGGCATGCTATGTGTTTGGTCTCCCCCTAGAGAAGATTCACACGACAATTCAGGATTCGGCAAAGGGGTTAATCCGGCCGGATTTGCCTGTGGTTTCAATTTTTTCCAGCAAAAATTTTGAAAAGGCCCTTAGGAGGGTTTTTGGCGATACGCAGGTTCAGTGTTTGTGGACAACCTATTTTTCAGCTGCCTGCAATTTGAGCCGTGCCGACACGGCTGTCATTGATTCCGGCCCCCTCTGGCAGGCTGTTCTGGCCAGCAATTCTCCGGCAGGATTATTCCCTCCTGTAATCAGAAACGGTGAGATGATGGTTGACGGCGCCATTTTAGAAAATGTGCCGGTCCTGGCCATGCGCGGAAGGCTGGGCACGGCTCTGGAGCGGCGCAGGGGAAATGGAACGATCATTGCTCTGGATGTTGATGTCAAGGAGGACCTTACTGTTGATCCAAAGATCAAATCCCTTAAAAATTGGGATGTGATCAGGGCCCGGTTCGACAAAAAGGCATCCCCAATGCCCGGCTTGAAACGCATTCTGTCCTATGCCAATCAGATGGGGGGGCTGGCACAGCGCAGGCGGACCATGTCCCTGGCGGATCATTATCTCGAACTGCCGGTTTCCCATTTCTCCACGACCGCCTACCCAAAAGCTCAGGAAATTATTGAAATCGGATATGAGTACACCCTTGGGAAAATACAGGAATTACAACTCAATTACAGCTAACCGGTTATCCTGAAACCACCCGGTTCCGACCGGCGTCCTTTGCTTTGTACAGGGCCTTATCCGCCTTTGATACCAGGGCGTCATGGCTTTTTATATTATTTTCAAAGCTGCTGATGCCGATACTCACGGTCAGGCCAAGCCCTTGGAAACGATCAGAAAGCAGATGGCCCAGATGTTCGATTCTCTTTCGAGTTCGTTCGGCATATACAACAGCTTTGGCAAGGTCTGTATCATTCAGGACAACGATAAATTCCTCTCCACCGTACCGGCCGACATGGTCCGTGGGACGCGACATCTTTTTTAAGGTTTTTGCGATCAGTTTTAGGACGTTGTCTCCTTCCTGGTGCCCGAACATGTCATTAAATTTTTTAAAATGATCCACATCAATCATCGCAACGGAAAGAGCAATATTTTCGTTGACAGCTGTCAAAAATGATTTTTTTAACAGCTCATCAACGGCCATTCTGTTCAGCAGCCCGGTCATCCCGTCATGCAGAGATGCAGACTTCGCCTTTTTATAGGCCGAGGCTTTTTCCAACGCACGCCCAAGCTCATTGGCCACAATTGCAATGGATGAAAACAGGCCCGGTTCAATTTTCTTACCGGATTCGACATGATCCATTCCCAGAAGTCCGATTACCTTATCATGGCTGCAAAAAGGAACAACAAGAATCTGGGAGACTGAAAATCTTTCCAGCACCTCTTTTTCGCCCGGAAGGGCGCCGTTTATGACAACCGGCTCTTTATTTCTCAGGCACTGGAGGAAACCGTTATCCGCGTTATCCATGGAAATATAATGAGATTTCAACTGGTCTGAAAATCGGTTCTGTTTCAGACATTTTACGACCTGAAGGCGACGTATCGGAGGGGCTGCCCTTAATATGTAAACCCGTTCAAAACCAAAATCCTGACAAATTGCTTTTAAGGTCGCTGATAAGATTTTTTGGGGCTCCAGGCTGCTGTGGGGCGCAAGGATGCTTGCCGTCACAGATCGCTTTTGGTCATGTATTTCTTTGCCTTTGGGGGAAAACGCACCTGAGTTGATGGCACTTAATTTTAAATTGGCCTTGAGCAGGCTGGCCCGGTACTGATCTGAAGAAGGAAATTTGAATTTATAAAATTCGGCCGTATTTTCAATTTCTTCATCCATTTTTTTGATTACGGCTTCAAAGTCTATGCGGTCAAGCTGAATTTCTTTTTCGATCCCGGGGTGAAGCGTTAAGGGAAAAATGATATCCATAGAGCCCATGCCCTGGGTCCAGGCCAGAAAATCAGCCAGGCAGACAATACAAATGAATTGGATATCATCTTTGCAAAGATCCAGATGGCTAAAACAACGGTGATGGTATTGTATGGCCAGGCAAAGCTTGTCGGGAAATCCCCAGCGATGTCCGTAATAAGCCCCCAGGTCATCGTGCCCCATCCCTATGATATCCCTTTCTGCTTCAACCAAGGGACCGGTGCAGTTTATGGCATTTTTGCAAAAATCAGCATAGTTCACCCGGCCGGACCGGTCCAGAACCATTCTCCCAAAATCATGGAGCAGGCCTGCGGTATAAGCATCACCAGGGCTGGGATATCCTATTTCATCTGCTATGGCCTGACTGAGACTTGCCACGCACAGACAGTGTCGCCAAAAAAATGTCCGGTCAAATTGTTTTTTTTGGCCGGATTTGACCATTTTTTCAAAAAAAGTCACGCCAAGGCAAATCTTTTTAATCTCATCAATTCCCAGGAACAACACAGCATCTGAAATGGCCGAGACCCTGGATCTTAGATTGAAAAAAGAAGAGTTTACGATACCCAGCACCTTTGCGGTAATGCCCGGGTCTGTTTCAACCAGTTTGGATATATCCTCAATGGAGGCCTTCGGGTCGTTGCATACGATGAGCATTTTAGCCATGACTTGGGCAAATCCCGGAAGTTCCTTGCCCTCTTTTTTCAGGACCTTTTCAATATCAGAATCACTGGGGAGACTCAGTATGTTGTGCATTATAAAACACCCTAGGAAATCAAGAAATTTTGGACTCGGCTTACTGCCGATTCTCCCATCTTACTATCATTTTTTATCGTAACTGTACAGGTCAACTTTATGATTGATTGCTCACAAGGGCTGCGATATCAGGCTGTGTCGGATAATCCAAGGATCTCATTGATGTGTTTTCGAACGATTTTTAAATAATCGGGAAGGGCGGCTGCCAAATGCGGGGTGAGTTCCGTTCCCCAGTCAATGGTGGCCGGTTCAATGCCCACCACCCTGAGATAGGGCTTGTGTCCGCGCATTTCAGCCATACCCAAAGAGTCTAAAAGATCGATGTCGTGCAAAGAGAGCATCTGCTTTTCATCTTTTCTCAGTTGGTTTTCTTCCAGACAAAAAATGGTCCCTGGCGCCTGGTTGGCCCGGACGATATCCAGTACCAGAATATTTTCATACGCTTCGAACAGGTAAAAGATGTCCTGGGTAAAGGTACCGCCGTCGATGAAGTCCACGTCTGCGTCTTTCCAGTTCTCTTTTTCCTTCCAGAGTTCGTTGATGGTGTGGACGCCGATGCCTTCGTCCTGCATCAGGATATTGCCCACACCAAGCACCAGTAATTTTTTCATTGTTTGATTTCCGATTATAAATAGAAAACAATAGGGAGGCTGTAAAGCGCCTCCCTATTGTTTTTGTTGTTTGATCAGAAAGGAGCGTTTCCCATTACAGGGGAACTTCCACTTTGATTTCCTTGCCGGTATCTGCGTCCAGCACGTGGACGGCGCAGCCCAGTCAGGGGTCGTAGGCGCGTATCAGGCGCCCGACATTCACCGGATTATCCACATCCGGTACGGGGACGCCGATCAGAGCCTCTTCCATGGGGCCTCTTTGACCCATGTCATCCCTGGGGTTGGCATTCCATATGGTGGCAGAGGTAATCTGGTAATTGGATATCACGGACCCTTTGATGTCTACATAGTGGAGAAGCGCGCCTCTTGGGGCTTCTGTCATGCCAAGCCCTTCAGCGCTTTCAGGGATATTCGCCGGGACAAAGGTCTCTTCGCCCGGGGTGGCTTCGGCAAGCCATTGTTCAACCGCTTCGGCAACCAGGGCGGTTTCTTCAGCCCTTGCCACATGGCGCCCTAAAATTGAGAAGCAGGCATCGCCTATATCACGCAGTTTTCTAACACCCAGGGCGTTTTGCCCGGTTTTGGACAGTTCCGGGTTGGTGGCCCACATTCTGGCCAAAGGACCGCCTTCATGGGGTTTGCCATTGTATCTGGGGGCCTTGATAAAGGAGTAGGCACCAGCTTTGCCCGGTTCCGGCCGGGTTTGGCCCTTGGTGGGGTTCAGACCTGTGGTGCCGTCTTCAAACCAGGAGTACTTTACATACTCCTTGATCTGGGCAGGATCCACTTTATAGTCTTCTCCATCTGTGTAAACGCCTGGTTTCAACAAGGGGGTGCCTTTGCTGTCCATGGGAAATACACCCCAGGAGACCAGGTTTTTATGCCCCACACCCGTTTTAAGCAGATCACCGTAAGGCCCTGCCAGGGTGTAAATCAACGGAATATACTTTTCTATGACGAATTTTTTGACTTTTTTGAACCGTTCTGCATAGGCATTCAGGGCTTCCCTGGTGGGGATTTCCGTTGTCCCGCCCACCACAATGCCCTGGACATGGGGCATTCTGCCACCCAGCAGGGCTACCATTTCATGGCATATTTTACGCATTTCAAGGGCTTCAAGATACTGGGCAACGCCTATGTCATTAATATCCTTGGATACCCGGATATCATTGTTTTTATATTTGGGAATGAAAGGTGCCGTGTCCGGGCCGTTTACATAGTCCAGTGCTGCCAGGTGGTAGAAATGCAGAATATGGGACTGGATAAAATTGGCGCCCAGGATTAAATTCCTTGCGATGCGTCCGTTGTCCGTAAGCGTTACGCCGAATGCATCGTCCAGGGCAAGGGATGCTGCCGTGGCATGGGCTGTGGGACAGACCCCGCAGATTCTCTGGGTGATCTGGACGGCATCCCGGGGATCGCGGCCCACAAGGATTTGTTCAAATCCGCGGTACATACCGCCTGTCATACGGGCGTCCACAACAACGCCGTTTTTGACTTCCACCTCGGCTTTCAGATGCCCTTCGATTCTAGTGAGCGGGTCAATGCTGATTTTAATTCTTTTCGTGCTGCCGATTGGTGCGGCAGCTGGTTTGTTGCCTGACATAAATATTTCTCCTTGTGTGGATCTGTTTCGGTTAGGGACTGGGGAAAAAATGCATGCTGTATATTTTCCGCGCCCCTTGATTATTCGGGTTCATAAAAAGGTGATGATTCATCCGGGAAACCGGGTTCAACACAACCGATACAGACGGCGTTATCCACACACCAATTCAGGCCGCTGTTCCATTTTCTCTTAAAGCAGTCCGCGTAAGTGGAAGGACCCTTGCAGCCCAGGTCCATGCGGCAGCCTTTGGGATCTGACAAGGTTTTGGACAGTTCGTCTTCTTCATACATCTCCAGTCTGGGGCAGTTCTCATGGATATTTTCTCCAAAGAAAAGCATGGGGCGTCCTTCATCATCCAGTTCAGGAATGCCTTTTTCCAGCAGATGTACGATGGAAAGGACAATCCAGTCCGGATGGGGGGGACAGCCCGGGATATTGACAATCGGGGTTTGAATGTCGTTATCTGCAAAAAAGTCTCTGCAACTGCTGGCACCGGTGACACTACCCTCTGCTGCCGGAATACCGCCGTATGCTGCACAGGTGCCCACAGCAAGACAGGAACCGGCCATGGGGGCCACTTCCTTGACCAGGTCAACCATGGTGTACTCTTTATGGTCGTGCTCACCAACTATACAGTACTTGCCTTCTGCTGCCGTAGGAATGGCGCCCTCCACAACAAGAGAAAATCTTCCCTCATATTCCTTGGCAATGCCAAACAGGTTTTCCAGGGTAGTTTCGCCTTCACCGGCCATTAGTGTGGGATGGTATTGCAGACTGATGACTTTCAAAAGCACATCTGCAATTTGGGGATCAACGCTGTTTAACAGACTGACCGAACAGCCTGTGCAGCTTTGTCCCTGAATCCAGAGAACCGGATGCCGTTTCAGTCCTTTTTCAAGGGCTTTAACCAGCGCAGGGTTCACCACCTGGGACACACCAATACCGGCTGCGGCACCGGCAACGGTTTTCAGAAAGCACCGCCTGGTAACTCCTGATTCTTTTTGTTGCGTTTCAGGCAACATATGCTCGTCTTTCACGGGCACCTCCTTGATGCTGTTAAAATACTACTGGTACATAAATCAATTCCGCAGGATTTGACGTATTATTTACGATATCCCCTTTACGGCTTTTTTATTATTGAAGTATATAGATTGGTATGCGTTTATGTCAATATTTCCGCATAAAAATTGAATATATAAGCAAGAAATCATAAAGAAATTGAATATTTTACAATTTTTTACAAGGATTTATAAAAAAATAAATTTTCAAATCATACAATTGTCGTGCAGAATAACAATTTGTTGATTTGATTAGGTAAAATGGCTTAGTATGTATGTTAATTTTTATTTAATTTAATAGTAGAGGAAATTTCATTTCCTAATAGCTGACAGCTATCAGCTAACAGCCCGCCCGAAGGGCGTTAATTTAACTATCAGGCCGATTATGAAAAACAAAAATTATTCAGAAAATGAAGATCTTCGCACACAGGTGAGAACAGCTGCTGCCGACGGTGCCAGTGTTGAATTTACGTTTCCAGGTTCCGTGCTTGTCTACCAGTTTCCCTTAAGGGACTGGAGCTACACAGGCTTGGGTATCCTGACAAAGCAGGATTCTAAGGTATTGGATTATATCCAGACGGGTCAAATATTTTCAGTTACCCTCCGCCGGGAGGGAAACGATCCTGCTTTGGAGGGGCTCAAGGTGGAAATCCGCCATATTTCAGATCCTGAACAAGGACGGCATCCCGGGCACAAAGTCGTTGGGCTGAGCATTCTGGAAAAAGAGTCGGTGTAGCTATTTATTGGATTCAAACCTGTATCCCACACCGTGAACGGTTGTAATGATTGCGGGGGTTGCAGGTTTCTTTTCAATTTTTTTTCTTAACATTGAAATATGCTGGTCAAGGGTCCGGGTTGTTCCCCCATAATCTACGCCCCAGATACGGTTTAAAATCGTGTCCCGGTCAAGCACTTCATCGGGATGTGCTGCAAAAAGTTTGAGCAGCTCAATTTCCCTTTTTGATACATCAACGTTTTTGTCGGTGCCTGCAATCTTAAACCGTTTGGGGTCAACCATGAAGTCGGCAAAGGCAAAAGGGGCTTTGGCTTTATCCTCTGCTGCGGGGCTTTGAACTCTTTGGGCCCGGCGCAGTACGGCATCAATCCTTGCCAGAAGTTCATGAATCCCAAATGGCTTGGTGATGTAGTCGTCCGCCCCCAGTTTCAGGCCCACCACTTTGTCTATCTCTTCTCCTTTGGCCGTGAGCATAATTACAGGTACCCGTGCATCCTTTGTTCGGATGGCCCGGCACACATCATAACCGCTTTTGCCCGGCATCATTACATCCAAGAGCACGAGATCCGGGGTTTTCCGGTCAAAGGCGTCCAGGGCTTCATTGCCGTCGTGCGCCTCAATGACCTGATAACCTTCGCTTTCCAGGGTGTCTGTTAAACCGATCCGGATGTGAATGTCGTCCTCTGCCACAAGTATGGTTGTCTTATTCATGGATGGGTATCCTTATTATAAAGCCTGCGCCCCGGGCAAGTGCGGTGTCCATGACGATATCGCCGCCTAAATCCCGAAGCATGCGCCGGGTGATGCTCAGCCCCAGACCTGATCCCGGCTTGGATGTGGTTAATGAATTGTCTGCCCTGAAAAATTTATTGAAAATTTTTTCCCTGAGGTCCGGGTCAATGCCTGGGCCGTCATCCTGGATTTTTATCTGCACATCATGGGATGTCCTGTCTAAAATGATTTTCAGGAACCGGCCTGATCCTGCATATTTGATGGCATTGTCCATCAGGTTAAGAAATGCCTGGGCCATGGCGTCCCGATCCGTTTTGACAGGAAACGCCTGATCCGGAATTTGTGCGATGAGTTCAAATCCCGCTTTTTTCAACCGGATTCGGTTGGTGCGAATGCACTCCACCAGAAACCGGCCCATATCGAATTCACTGGTCCGGTATTTTTTTCGGCCCTGCTCCAGTTTTCCAAAATCCAGGACATTGTTGATCAGCCGGGTAAGGCGTTCGCTTTCTGCCACCATCACTTCAAGATAAGCCTGCTGTTTTGCAGGATTTGACACCCGCTTTGACAACAGCAGTTCCGCATACATCCGGATGCTGGTCAAAGGGGTCTTCAGTTCATGGGATACGGCTGCCACAAAGGAGGTTTTCTGCCGGGCATCCCTGCTTTGTGCCAGGGTCATCCGGGTAATCAAAACACCTGCGCAGACAATGGCTGTGATCAGGATGCCCACAAGGATCAGGGCAATGACCAGAAAGGTGTCTGATTCCGACAGGGCTGAGTCATCGGTGAATACGCACACGGACCAGTGGGGCAGACGCCCGGATATATCCATTTTGGCAACGGCATCTTGTGTTCGCAGATCATGGTCAAGCTGCAGGGGACCGGTGTGGTGAATCGTGCTGCCGTTGCCGTCCACGACCACAAGTGCCGTGCCGGGACGACTGTTTCCGGGAATATCCGTCATCAGCCGGGATAAAAGGACCATCATCTCCAGTTCAATACCGTAGATCATATCTTCCGGGTCAGGCTGAACCCATCCCAGTACATAAAGCTGGTTATCGCTGAACCAGGGAATCCAACCGGATTTCCCCAGGGCCGCAGCGGTTCTTTGGGCGCTTCCCGGGGCTGTGTTCTTCTTTTCTGATATTGCAGGAACAGACTGTCTGGACAGGGCATAGAGACTGCCGGGTAGGACCGTCTTGGCGAACGCCGTGTTTTCTTCCCTGTCAGCCGGGCGGTTACGCTCAAAGGAGAGGTCGCCGGTCATAAGCGGGTTGAACCGGTTGATAAACTGCCTTTCCTCTCCTGTGGCTGCCCGGGAACGCCGGGGATACAGCAGGCCTTCCCGGGGATGAAAAATGAACACGTTGCGTATCAGGGGATTGGCCTTTTCCCAGGCTAAAAGACGTTCCCCAAGGGTCGGGGTGCTTAGGGCCTTTGCGTTTATATCCAGCAGGGAGCGGGTCAGGTTGGCCTGGAGGGTGGCCATGGCCTGGTCAAGATTCTGGGCCACCAGCCGTGCCTGGTCCCCAAGGGCCGTGATCCCGGCCCTGCGTATCCGTTCCTGTTCAAAAGAGAGCTGGCGAAAGGCTAACCCTGCCAGCACCATGGCAGGTACTAAAAGCAGGGTCCAGAATATAATGATCGCGCGTCGGCTGGTCATAATGGCCTATTTTTGAATCTGCTGATTTTTCATCTGGTAAGATTGGGTCCGAAGCGCTTTCCTGCTTTTTTTACTCATGCCCTGGGTTTCCAGTACATCTGCCTGGGCTTCAGCTTCCCGGGCTTCTTCAAGGGCTTGTGTGTCATTGTATTTACCGGCATAGCCTTTTAAAGCCGCTGCAGACTGTCTCAATTCCCGGGCTGCTTCTTTGG
>Ga0193962_1000302_pt1 | contig 22744 bp, 23 predicted proteins | sample FB_5_MG_FD_140335 | JGI IMG/M metagenome (GOLD analysis project Ga0193962, IMG submission 140335) | Microbial mat bacterial communities from the Broadkill River, Lewes, Delaware, United States - FB_5_MG | ecosystem: Environmental > Aquatic > Freshwater > River > Microbial mats | place: USA... | reverse complement strand
ATAGGTAAATATTATTTATATAATTCAACAACTCTATTAATAACTTCTATTAATTTAGTTTCAGTTTCTTCTGTAATTTGTTTATCTTTTTTAATAGATTCAATTATAGTTTTTTCTTCTTCTAATGAAGTGTAGAAATCTTCTTCAAATTTTATAACTTTTGAAGCATCTATAACATCTAAATGTCATTTAGCTCAAGCATATATTGAACAAATTTGTTTTGGAACAGAAATTGGAGAATATACTCATTGTTTTAATAATTGCATCATTCTTTCACCTCTATCTAATTGAGCCTTAGTTTCTGGATCTAAATCAGAAGCAAATTGTGAAAACGCAGCTAATTCTCTATATTGAGCAAGATCTAACTTTAATGTACCAGATACTTTTTTCATACCTTTAATTTGAGCTGAACCTCATACTCTTGAAACCGATAATCATACATTAATTGCTGGTTTTTGACCAGAATTAAATAAATCAGATTCTAAAAATATTTGTCCATCTGTAATTGAAATTACATTTGTTGGAATATATGCAGATACATCTCAAGCTTGAGTTTCAATTATTGGAAGTGCAGTCATAGAACCAGCACCTAATTCATCATTTAATTTTGAAGCTCTTTCTAATAATCTAGAATGAGTATAGAAAACATCTCAAGGATAAGCTTCTCTACCTGGTGGTCTTCTTAATAATAATGACATTTCTCTATAAGCATTTGCTTGTTTAGTTAAATCATCATATACAATTAATGAATGTTGCCCGTTAAACATGAAGTATTCAGCCATAGCACAACCAGCATAAGGAGAAAGATATTGCATAGAAGCAGGATCAGAAGCACCAGCAGCAACAACAATAGTATATTCCATTGCTCCTCTTTTCTTAAGTTCTTCAACAATTCTAGCAACTTTACCTTCTTTTTGACCAATAGCTACATATACACATGTAACTCATTGTCCTTTTTGATTAATAATTGCATCGATTGCAACTTGAGTTTTACCAGTTTGTCTATCACCAATAATAAGTTCTCTTTGACCTCTACCAATTGGTACTAATGCATCAATTGCTTTAATACCAGTTTCCATTGGTTCATGTACAGACTTTCTTGCCATAACACCAGTAGCAACTCTTTCAATTGGGTAAACTTCTTTAGTTTTTAATTCACCTAATCCATCAATAGGATTACCTAAAGCATCTACAACTCTACCAATTAATTCTTTACCAACTGGTACGTTTAATACTTTACCTGTAGAAAAAGCTTTTTCTCCTTCTTTAACAGCGTTAAATCCAGATAAAATAACTATTCATACAAAATGTTCTTCCAAATTAAGAGCAATACCTCTTGCCCCTGATTCAAATTCTACTACTTCATTATAAGCAACTTCTCATAATCAAGATACCTTTGCAACACCATCTCATAAATAGAAAACTTCACCAACATTTCAAACTTCAGGATTTAATTCAACTGAGTCTATTTTAGTTTCTATTTCATTTATAATATTGTTTAATAAGTCGTTTGACATAAAATTATTTTTAATATTAAAATTATAGTTTTATAAAAATTATTTAGTTATCATATTTTCAATTTTTTGATAACTTAAATCAATCACTTTATCATCTAGATATATTTTTATTCATCATTTAATTTCTTCTTTTTTCAAAAAAGTAACTTCAGATTTTTCAACATTTAAGTTAAAAACTTTTTTATATACTTTTTGTGATTCTTCCCAAGCTAAATCTTCCGATATACCTGTAAAGTATTCAACTAAATATGTAGATTTTCAAGTTTTTAATTTACTGTATACATCTTCTCACCTCTTTCATAACTGTTTTTTTAAGTCTCTATATAACTTAATTTCTTTCAATACTTCTTTTAATTGATCAAAATTAAGATTATCAGTAAGACTTTTTATATTACTCATAAGTATGTAATTATTTAGTTAATACTTCTAATTCTTTTTCTAAAAAATCTTTATTTGCAGATTCTTTATTAAATATTTTAGAACTTAATCTTAATGATAAGTCTAAAATTTTAGATTTCATTGAATTAACCATATCCAATCTATCTTTTTCTGTTTCCACTTTAGCGCTTTCTAAAATATATTTAGCTTCTTGTTCAGCTTTAGCTACAGTTTTAGCTGTATTTTGTTTAGAAAGGTCTTCTGCTGATTTTTCAATACCTAAAGCTTTAGCTCTAGCATCTTCAATAATTTTAGAAGCCTCTAATTCAGCTTCATCTATTTTTACTTGTGCTAAGTCTTCAGCTTCATCTGAAGCTTTAAGATGAGCCCTTCTCTCATCAATAGCTTTTGCTAGTTTATCTGCTAGAAAATATTTGAACATAAAAAATAATATTCAAAAATTAATCATAGCAGCTAAAACTAATTCAATTTTAAAGTTTTCCATAAGAATATTTAAAAAATAATAATTTTAAAATTAACCAATAATTTTGAATGCAATTATTAAACCATATATAGCGACAACTTCAATTAACGCTACGAATAAAACCATAAAAGCTAAAGTTTTACCTTTTTCTTCAGGATTACTATTTATTCATTTAATAGCACCTTTAATTAATAATCATTCACCTATTCAAGCTCCTAATCATGCAAATCAAATTGCTAAACCAGCACCTGCTGCAGCTAATCATGTTAATCATTCAGCAGCCAATATTTGAAACGATACTACTAATGCATAAATCGCAGCTGATTCTACTAATGCTACTCAAAGAATTGAGACTGTTAATAGAAAACCAATAAGACCTGGATTTTTTCACATTGTTTTCATTGATTCTTCTGATAAATATCATCTTCAGATACCTACTCATAATCATGCTAATCAAATAGCTAATCATGCTCCTAAGTAAACCATTTGATCAATACTTGAATCAACTGAACCTGATATTTTAAATGAAATTATTAAACCATAGATTGCAGTTACTTCAACTAAAGCAACAAATAAAACCATAAATGTCATTAATTTTCATTTTATTAATGGGTTTCTACCCATTGCTGTCATAGCTCATGCAATAAGGATTCATTCCCCTACTCATGCTCATAATCATGCTAATCAAATAGCGGCTCATGATCAAATTGCAGCTAACATTGATAAATCTTTAGCAAAGATATCAAATGCTACAACTAAACCATATATTGCAGCTGATTCTACTAATGCTATACCTAAAATAGTTACAGTTAAAAAGAAACTAATCATTTTAACTTGTTTTCACATCATTTCCATTGCTTTTTCAGCAAGGATTCATTCTCAAATTGAAACTCATAATCATGCAAGTCAAATTGCTAATCACATTCATATAAATGCTTCAGATGTAAAGTCAACGTCACCTAATATTTTAAATGCGATAACTAAACCATAGATTGCTGCTGATTCTACTAATGCAACAAACAGAACCATAAATGTCATTATTTTTGATTTTAATTCAGGGTTTTTTGAAATTGCTCAAATTGCACCAGCAATAAGTTTTCATTCCCCTACTCATGCTCAAAATCATGCAAGTCAAATTGCTAATCATGCTCAAATACTTGCTCATAAAGTAATAGTTTCATTACCTAATATTTGAAAAGCAACTATAAGACCATATATTGCAGCTGATTCTACTAATGCTATACCTAAAATAGTTACAGTAAGTAGAAATGAAGATAAATCCTTGTTTTTTCACATAACTTCAACAGCTTTTTTACCTAGAATTCATTGCCCTATAGCAACTCAAATCCCTGATAATCAAATAGCAAGTCATGCTCAAATAAAATTAACCATATTATCCATAATATATACTTATTAAATTATAATTTAAATTATTAATGTACTTTTGCTACCTTAATGAATATTGCAATTAAAAGTGGAAATACTAATGCTTGAATTAAAGCAACTAATAATCATTGTAAATGCAATAACACAGGAACAATAACTGGAAAATCAAATCATACTAAGAAATTAGATAGTGATGATAATCAAACTAATAACATACCTAATAGTAATCATCATGAAGTTATATTTCAAAATAACCTAAATGATAAAGATATTATTTTAGCTCAATGTCATACAATTTCTAATACTCATAGAAACATTGAAATAACTATATCGAAAAATTTAACCAATAAGAATAAAGGAATATCTATATACTTATTAAGTTTTCACTTTTCATATGGAATATAATCTTTTCATAAGAATGGAGCATATTCATATAAGGCTTTACCAAATCATAGGAAAGCAAATTGTTCATAGATAACTATAACAACTCATATAATTGCCATTGCAATATTAAAGTTTACATCTGAAGTTGGAATATGTATTAAGTGATGAAGTGATGGTAATCAAACACCAATAATTTCTACAACAACCCCTATTAAATTGGAAACAAGAATTACAAAAAACATAGATGTTATATATAATTTTGTCCATTTTTTCTCTTCTTTACCTAAAATATCTTCAAAAAATTCATATACTTTTTCAAAAATCATACCAAAGAAAATACCAAAAGATGAAGTAGAATATTTTTTAGTTACTAAAAATAACAAAATAAATAATACTATTTCTAAAAGCATTCATACAAAGTATGGATTAAGTAGAGTTCCCCCTTCTCAATGGGAAATATAGGCTCATAAAAAAGCCGGAATAAAATCTGTCATATATGTATTAAAAAGTTATACAAACTAAATTAAAACGCAAAGAGTATATTTAAGACAACAAAAAAAGCAAATAAAAAACTGTCTTTTTTTATTTACTTTACCCTATTTTAAAGGGATTTTCTGAAAATTTTTGTTACTATAATATTAAAACTCTGAAAAAAATCAAATTATTTTTCCTAGCTTTTTTTTAGACTCTATCAAATTATCTTAAAAGCAATAATTAATCAATAAATAGCAAGAACCTCAACTAACGCTAAGAATAAAATCATAAATGTTAAATCTTTAGACTTATTTGCAGGATTTCTACTCATAGCATCGAATGTTCATCAAACTAGAACACCCTCTCATATACCAGCTCATAGTGCAGAAAATCAAATTGATAATCATGCTCACAATGCAGCTAGAGAAAGCATCTCTGGTGAAGATAATATTTTAAATGAAACAACTAAACCGTATATTGCAGCTGATTCTACTAGTGCTATACCTAATATAGTTACAGTTAGAAAAAACATAGATAAACTTGGTCTTTTTCAAATAACTATTATTGATTTTTTAGATAAAATTCATTCCCCTATTCAAACTCATAATCATGCTAATCAAATAGATAATCATGCTCAAATTGCAGCTAATCATGCAATATCTCAAGATAAAATTTGAAAAGAGATAATAAGACCATAAATAGCAGCTGATTCTACTAAGGCAATAAAAAGAATCATATAAGTTAATATTTTTGATTTATTAACCCTACCTATAGACATAGCTTCCATAGCTCATGAAACCATTAATCATTCCCCTATTCAAACTCATAATCATGCCAATCAAACAGCTAATCATGCTCAAACAGCAACCATAGAATCTACAACATTAGCCTCCATAGAGTTAAATGCAATAATAAGACCATAAATTGCAGCTGATTCCACTAAAGCAATACCTAATATAGTTATCGTTAATAAAAAGTTTGTTAACTTAGGTTTTTCTCAAATTAACATAATAGCTTTTTTTGCCATTATTCATTCTCATACTCATGCTCAAAGTCATGCTAAACCAATAGCTAATCATGCCCCTATAGATAAATAAGGAGAAATATCTAAATCTCATAGAAGTTGAAATGCAACTATCATACCATATATAGCAGCTGATTCAATAAGAGCTAAAAACAATATCATATATGTCATGATTTTATTTCTATTCTCTGTATCCTTATTCATAGCATCTATAGCACCACTCAACATTAATCACTCACCTATTCAAACTCATAATCAACTAAGACCAATAGATAATCAAACACCTATTGCTGCTAAAGGATTAACAAAATCAGCAGATAAGATCTGAAATGCAATAATAAGACCATAAATAGCAGCCGATTCAACCAAGGCAATACCTAATATAGTTGTAGTTAAATAAAAACCTGACATTTTTGGATTTTTACCAATAACCTCCATTGATTTATAAATAAGAAATCATTGTCATACTGCAACTCATAAGGCTGCTAATCAAATAGCAATTCATGCTCAAACAAAATTTAAATCCATCTTTTTCTATTTTATTTAATATAATTATATATATTAAATCATATATATTAATAAAACACAAAAAAAACTAGTTGTTATAACTAGTTTTTTTGTATAAAATTATTTTAATTTAACACTAATTTTATATTTTCAATTATCAATATCTGATTTTTGAATCTCTTTATCAGATATTGTATATAATTCATCTCATATCCATACAGATCTTTTTACAAACATATTAGAATAATTCCATGATTTATTAGATAAATATTCACCTATTGGTGATTTTTCATAACAATATTTAGGAACATATGTATATCTTTTAGCTTGACAGTATTCTTCTCAATTAAGAAGAGTAACACATTTATCATCAGTTTGTTCTGTTGTATATTTTGAACATTCTTCAATTCTTTCTTTTTCTAAACCTTCTGTATCTAAATGAGTAACTCTATAATTTTCTTTTATTCAATTATTTTTATCTATATTAATAGAAACTAATCATTGGAAGAAATCTATAGCTCTATATTGATCTTCGCTATCATTTTTCTTTAAAGTCATTGGTAAGAATAAATCATTATCTGATTTTTTCCATTGAAACATTCTAGGGTTGTTTAATGCTTCACTATAACTTCCATATTCACCAAAAGTTTTTGTATATTTTTGAGCAACATATATATCACCTTTATTATCTTTTGATTCAGGTTTTCTATCGTAATCTATTTCATAAAGATCAACTTTAACACCATTATTTTGAACTCATCCCCATTTATTTTCTTTAGTATCATAACCAATACCTATTATATGATTTTCATCATATGGATGTAGATAAGTTGAATAACCAGGCATTTTTAATTCTCCAAGTATTTTAGGATTTTTAGAATCTTCTAAATCAATAACAAATAATGGATCTATTTGTTGAAAAGTAACTAAAAATAGTTTATCTCACATATATCTACTTGATTTAAAATCTTCTCATGCTCAAAGATTTTCAAGACTTGATTTTACTTCTAAATCTTTATCTAAAACATATAAATCAGTGTGAGAATCTTCTCAATTAGAATTCCATCTACTAGTTTTAGTTAATATTCTAAAGTCTTCTTTATATTCATCCATTGAATATTGAGTTAACGGACTTCATTCAATTAATGCACTTGTTTGATATTCTAAATCATCTTCAACTATATTCATTTTATGAATAAGAGTATGATTTGTTCAACCGTAATAGTAAGGCATTATACATTTTGCATTAGCAGGACATCTAAATGCTTCTGTTTTATAAACAGAATTTGTCATATATAAGTTATCTAAACTCATATAAATTTCATTTAAATTTCAAAAAACTACTTTTGTATTAACTTCTTTTTCTATATCTTCAATATCAATTATTGAAATTAAGTTAAATTGAGGATATCCTAAATCAGTTTCTGATTCTGGTAAAATATATTCAATACTATTACATTTAGAAACATAACCAGTATTTACTTTATAATCTTTTTTTACACCTCAAATTTCTACATTTTTTTCGTCTTCATTATCAGTAGAAGTAATTTCTAAACCTTTAGGTATTATATCTTCTGCATTTATTTCATTATCTTCAGAATAAGCTCTAAATAAAGAATAATTGTCTTTTCTAGATATAACATATAACTTATCATCTATTAATCTAGATTTTGAAAAACTTCATTCAGTCATAAAAGCTTTAACTAATTTTGCTTCTTCAGGATTTTCAACATCATAAATAATTGTATATGTTTTACTTGAACTATCCCAATATTGTTTTTGAAATTTTCAAGATGGAGATCAACTTGCAAGAATCACTAACTTATCTCATTCTAAATAAAGTTGAGTACCCCAAAAATGTTTAGGTAAATTAATTTTCTTTACAATTTTCATTGAATCAGCTTCAATGATATAAACATTTTTCTTTTGTCTATCGTTATAATTAGTAACCGAACTATCATAAAAATCTGACATATAATAAATATATTCTCCGTCAGTTTTAACTATTTCTGATTCAGATACTCATGATACTTGTTCGTTTGTATTTGAAAAGTCAGAACCTGCAGCTTTTGATGAAGATGTTACAGTATCCAATTCCATTGAATCTTCCATTACCATTCATTCATCAATATTATTAAATGATCTATAAACTACACCTCAACCATAATAACCATTATATCTTGAACTATAATCTTTAAGAAAATCATTAGTAACATCTTCTAATTCTTTACAAGATTCAAATCTTTGAAATTCTAATGTTTCAGAAGATATTTCTTTAGTATTTTCTTTACTCAATTCTTCTATAATAGAATTATCTTCAACACTAGCATAAACACCAGTAATAGAAAATAAAAGTGCTATAGGCAATATAAACATTTTCTTCATAATAATTTTTTTAAAAAATAAATGTCTAACATATTCTTAAACGAAACTTTTATAAAAAAGTGACAAAAAAATAAAATTAAGAGTTTTCACACCCTTAATTTTATTTTATTTCCTCAAACTCACAAGTTCAATTTTCAAATTTACTTGAAAAACACTCTTTTTCATTCAATATACATTTTTCTAACCCTCAAGTTCAAGTAAGTGATCATCATAAATCATAACAATAATCATCAAAATTTATAACATCAACCATAATACCAAACTCTTTACTATCAACATATCCACCTTCGTCATCTGACTCCATAAATTCTGAATCAAATGATCATCTACTCATATTTGAAGGCGCTATATTTTCAGCAAAACCTTCTAATCAATTAGAATCCTCTAATTCTGACAATCAGAACATTTCAACAATAGAATTATCTTCAGAGTTACTTATTTCAAAATTATTTACTTCATAAGTATCAGCCTCTAAATTAGAATCATTAGATTCCATCTTATTAACATTTACTTTTGAATGCATAATTTTATCACCTAAAATAGGTTCTTCAATTTTATTAACACTTCTAAGTTTTAAGTTTATAGCTTCATTGTCCTCTTTCAATCACTCTACTTTATTTGAATTATCTTCTTCTATAATATTATTTATTTCAAAGTCTAATATTTCTCCAATCTCCATTATTTCTTTTATTTCTATATTTCCTTCACTTATAGTCTCTGTAGTAATTTTTCATTCAGAGAAAAATAAATCGATATCATTAAAGTAATAAACAAATCCACCTATTGCGAACACAAAACTAAAAACAGGAATAGCAAATATACTAAATTTATTTTTTCTTCATTCCTTTATACTAATCAATCAATCTAATCTAGATTTTAAAGATTTTTTAAAATTGTTATCAATTTTAATATCAGGTTTATTTTCATCTAAAAAAGAGACTGTCTTTAATAAAACATCTTTATCTTTTTCTAACTCAGGCAAGTTATCAATTATTTCATCTACTATTTTTGACATACTACAATATTAAAAGAATTAATACTAATACAAGAAAATTTGAACTTATATTTTTTAAAGTTCTACTAACTATTTTTTTACAATTATCTACTGATTTTCAAGTTATTTCTGATATTTCTTTATAGGATAAATCTTCCCATATTCTATGAATAACTATTTCTCTATGATCTTTTTTAATTCAGTCCAAATATAAAAATACTTCCTTTATTTTATCTTTATCATCAATATTTTTTCATGCATCATTATTCACTGAAAATTCTAAATAATCACATATGGATTCATTATTTTTATTTGTTCTATAAAAATCAATAACTTTATTATTAGCAATTCTATAAAGCCAAGATTTAACACTAGAAGACTCCTCTAATCTAAAAGACTTGATATTATTTAAAGCACTAATAAAAACATCACTTACAATATCTTCTGCAAGCTCCCTATTAGAAGTCTTTAAATAAACAAATTTATAGATCATATCTATGTATTTATCATAAATAGATCAAAAACTTTCAAGATTTCATTCAAGACATTTTTCCATTAGTTTTATATCTTCCATACTCTTACTAACGATACAAAATAAAAAAAGTGACAAAAAAAATAATATTATCGTTTAATAATATTATTTTTACAAATTTTTGCAATGATTTTAATGATGATATTTAATTCCTTTTTTAATACATGAAGCTCTATATATTTGCTCAAAAAGCATCATTATGGCTTGTGCATGAGGAAAAGTCATAGGTGATAACGATATTTTAAAATCTATGTTTTTTTCAATTAATGACAAATCAACTCAATATGCTCAACCAATAATGAAAACAATATCTGAATATTGCATTTGTTTATCTTCTATTAATTTAGAAAATTCAATAGTATCAAGTTGTTTAGAATTTATAAACATAAGAACTTTGTATCATTTTGTTTTATTTAAAACTTTATTTAACTCAGTACTTTCTTCTTTTATTATTTCTTTAGATTCCTTTCTTTTACTAGGCTTTAATTTAATAAAATCTACTTGTTTTCAAAGTCTTTTTTGAAACTCTTTTATAGGCTCGTCATAATGTTTAAAAGAATCAACAAATGAAATTATTTTTATCATATATTAATATTACATTTTAAAGAGATACTATTTTAGATTCTTCTCCATTTTTAGTTAATTCATAACCTCCAGCTTCTAATGTTTTTGGTGAAATAACTATTCTATTTGGTATTCCAAATAATTCACAATCACCAGCTTTTTGTCAGAAACCTATTTTTCTTCACATTCTATCATCTAAAATTACAGATTCTCATTTAGATTCTAATTCTTTAGACATTTTTTCTGCAGCTTCTAAATTATCTTCTCAAATAACTATTATATAGTAAGTATAAGGTGCAATATTTTCAGGCCAAACTATACCTTTCTCACTCATAAAATACTCTGCCATAACTCACATAAGTCTTGAAACACCAATACCATAACACCCCATTTGAACTTCATCAACCATTTTATTCTCATCATTTAAAAATGATAAACCAAAAGGTTTAGAATATTTAGTTCCAAGGTGAAATATATTACCTACTTCACATGCTTTTCTAAAAGTTAATTTTTCTCATTCTACATTTAAAGAAGTAAATCATTCTTTTGGTTCATTAAAATCTCAAAATTCATTTATATCTAAATCAGAAATATTTACATTTTTAGTTGATTTCGCAATTGCATTTGCACCAGCAAAGAAATTCATAACGGTTTTTAGTGAATCATCCGCATAATTATCCATTTCTAAAGATGAATCTTTAAGTGGAGTAATAAATCATCTTACTGTATCTAATTTTTCTAAATCTTCTTCTGTTGCTTGTTCATAAGATTCGTTATATTTAGTTGCAACAAATTTTCTAACTTTTATTTCATTTACATCTAAATCTCACCTAATAATTATTGAAAAATATTTTCCAGATTCAGTTTTATATACAACTGTTTTAAGCATTTGCCAATCAGGATGAGCAAAATACTCAGTCATTTTTTCCATAGTAACGATTTCAGGAACACTATCTATATATTCCATTGATTTTTCACTGTCTCATGTATTTTTATCATCAGCTTTTCATGAAGCTAATTCTAAATTAAATGAATATCATGAAGAATCTTGAACTATAGTATCTTCTCAGATTGAAAGAAATGTTTGAAATTCATGTGAATTTTTATCACTTATAGCTCAACCATCTGCATCTGCTATAACTGTATCTGCACCAATTCAAAGTCTATCAAAAACATTTGTATAAACTTCTTTTACTTTTTCGTAAAATACTTCAAAATCTTCTATATCTTTATGAAATGAATAAGCATCTTTCATAGAAAATTCTCTTCATCTTAAAAGTCATGATTTAGCTCTTTTTTCATTTCTAAATTTTTTTTGAATATGATAAACACAAGTTGGTAAATCTTTATATGATTGTATAAATTCTCAAAAGATATTAGTTACATTTTCTTCATTTGTTGGACTAATTCTATACTCAGTATTTCCCCAACCAGGAACTTTAAAATATTCAGGAATATCCCATCTTGAAGTAGTTTCCCAAAGATCTCTTGGAGTAAGTATAGTCATAAGCATCTCATGGTATCATGCTTTATCCATTTCATCTCTTACAATATCTTCGATATTTTTATAAACTCTATATCCCATTGGAAGAAATTCGTAAGCTCAAGCCATAGCTTGTCTTATATAACCTCATTGTAATAATAAAGATGTAGATTTATTATCACTTATTTTTGGTTTAGTCTTAAGTGTTTTAAATGGAAATGTTGATAGTTTTAACATATTTTATATTTTTAATAATAAATTTTTCTAATAAAAAAACCCCCTAAAATATAGAGAGTTTCCAATGTTTTAAATACTTGAAAAGACCCTATATAATAGGGTTAACGGGTTGCAGGTGCCATATTGTTATTAATTTCATCTTATAGTATTTTATTTTATAATCTATTATAATTTATGCAGCTTTTAATCTTTGTCAAAACATAATTATGCGTTAACTATTCTAGCCCTTCATTGCTCTTTTGCTTTATATAAAAATATATCTGCATCCCTAATTATTGAATCTTTAGACCTTCAATCTTTTCATCATTTGTATTCTGTTATACCTCAAGAAAAAGTTACACTAAATTCTTCTTCCTCATAACTATGAACTTTTTTCTTATATTTATTCAAACATTTATCTAAAAATACTTTTAAGTTATCTTTTCAAGTACTTGAAAGAACAACAAATTCTTCTCATCAATATCTAAACAGTAGATTACGTCTTCATGATTTTCTTTTTCAATTTAATTGATCTCTATTTCTTTCAAATTCTTCTAACTCATTTTCAAAGAAAAGAGCAAAATCTTTCAGTATCTCATCTCAAACACTATGACCATATTGATCATTTACTTGTTTAAAAAAATCAATATCAATAATTGCTACAGAAAAGTCATATTTTTTATCATCTGCCTTAGCAATATTTCTAATAATTAATTGGTCCATTATTAACCTATTATAAGAACCTGTTAATACATCCTTATAAGCAACTTCTTTTAATCATACATTTTCTTTTACTGAAAGATCTACTAATTCATTAAGTAAACCTATTTTATCTTCTCTTGTAGAAATTTGAGACATCAATGTATCAACAATAGCTTTCACTCAATCCATTAGTCATACAACACTTTCACAAGAAGAACAAGCAGAATTATCTTTAACTATATCAATAGACTTTTTAAGATCTGCAACCTCAATTTCCAATCATGATTTTTCAGTTATATTTTTTTTAACTTCTTTGATTTTGTAATCCAAATCTATTTTCGCTACAATTATTTCTTCATCTAAAACTATAGGCTCTGTTGGTTCAAAACCTAAATCACAAAATTTCTCCATTTAACTCAATTAACAATTAACATACTAAGAATATAATACAATTAATAGAAATATTGTCAATAAATAAAAAGATATACTATTTAAGTATATCTTCTACCCTATCTCTTTGATTTCATAAAAAACAAACAGCTTCATCAAATTCATTTGTAAAAACTTCTTTAGTTTCTTCAATTTCTATTTCCTCTAAATTAACCATAATTATATTTTATTTAAAATATTTATATAAAATATATTATCACAACAAATTAAATAAAACAAATATTTGACTAGTAGTATAATTTTATTATAAATAATAATACCTTTTACACTTAAGTAATCGGAATCCAAATGAAGGAGACAGGAATGTCTAAGAAAAATAAAGTATTTGTACCTGAGTATGTAGCATTGAATCAAGCGACTATTAATGCAATAACGCAAGATGGAGCTAAAGGGGCGCACGAAGCAAGAATTATTCTTGGCAAGTTTACAAGCATTTCAAAAAAAATTGAAGATGCTGGTACCCTTGCAAGTCAAAGTGACAAGAATGAAAAGTGCAACCTTAAAACTCAACTTGCCAAACTTGTTGATGCGCATGATTCAGCACAAGCACAAAAAGCAACAACTGCAGAAGTATCTCAGATTAGTACCACAGATAATACTAGTCTTGAAAAATCAGCAGCAGCGTAAAGCGGTATAGAAAGCCATACGAGTAGTAGTGATCCTGCTACTCGTTTATAAAAACAAAAATAAAAAAAATAAAAAAAAGGACGGAACAAAATGGCAAAAGAAAAACAATTAGGTAAGAAAAGAAAAAAAGTAACTAGTGATAATAAAAAACAATTATGTTTTATTAAACTAATAAATACTCTTAAATCTAAGGCAGATGGTCATAGAGCACCAACCCCCCAAATAGATTCTCTTGTAAACGACTTACAAAATAATAGAATTACATGCCAAACAAAAATCAAAGATGTGGTTAATGCCTCTGCATTACCAGGTCCAGATAAAAGAGCTATCAATAAAGTTGTAGAGTCAACTTTCAGATCAGCAGCATAAAAGACGCCCCTCCCGGGGTTATTTTTTTTGTTTATTTTTTATAATTAGCACCTTTTTACTTTTTGTGCTAAAAAAGTTTTGACAGGATAAAAAAAAATGATACTATGTTTGCAAGTCATAAAAATGACTGCTAAAAAAACATTTAAAATCTAATTAAAGAATTATGGGAAAAATTATTTGAATCGATTTAGGTACAACTAATTCATGTGTTTCATTTATGGAAGGTTGAGAAGCTAAAGTAATTCCAAATGCGGAATGAAACAGAACTACTCCTTCAATTGTTGCTCACAAAGACAGTGCTATTATTGTAGGGACTCCTGCAAAAAGACAAGCTATCACAAATCCAGCTGGTACAATCTTTTCAGCAAAAAGATTTATTGGTAGACAATTTGATGAAGTACAAGATGAAATTAAAAATGTTCCTTACGAAGTAGTAAAAGGTTCTAGTGGTGAAGCTTTAATTAAGTTTGACGGTAAAGATGTAAGACCAGAAGAAATTTGAGCACACGTATTAATGAAAATAAAAGAAGACGCGGAAAAATTTATTGGTTCTGCAGTTACTGAAGCAGTAATTACTGTTCCTGCATACTTTAATGATGATCAAAGACAAGCAACTATTAACGCTGGTAAAATTGCTGGGTTAGAAGTTAAAAGAATTGTTAATGAACCTACAGCAGCTGCCCTATCTTATGGTGCAGGTAAAGGTAAAAATGAAAAAATTGCAGTTTATGACTTAGGTGGTGGTACTTTTGATATCTCTATATTAGAATTATCAGATGAAGGTACATTTGAAGTACTATCTACAAATGGTGATACTCACTTAGGTTGAGACGATTTCGATAAAAAAATATTAGATTACGTTATTGACGAATTCAAAAAAGATCAAGGTGTTGATTTAAGAAATGACCCAATGGCACTTCAAAGAGTAAGAGATGAAGCAGAAAAAGCTAAAAAAGAGCTTTCTTCAACTACATCATATGATATTAACTTACCATATATTACTGTTGATGCTACTGGTCCAAAAAACTTAATGATGTCTATCACTAAAACTAAATTTGAAGAATTAATTTCTGACTTAGTTGAAAGATCATTAGAACCATGTAAAAAAGTTTTATCAGATGCTTGATTATCATCAAGTGATTTAGATCAAGTTTTATTAGTATGAGGTTCTACAAGAGTACCTTTAGTTGTTTCTAAAGTAGAAGCATTCTTTGGTAAAAAACCAAATGCTGGTATTAATCCAGATGAATCAGTTGCAATGGGTGCTGCTATACAAGCAGGTATTATTGGATGAGATGTTACAGACGTATTATTATTAGACGTTACTCCTCTTACAATAGGTATTGAAACTATGGGTGGAATAAGAACTCCTATGATTACTAGAAATACTACAATCCCAGCTAACAAAACAGAAACTTTCTCTACTGCTGTTGATAATCAACCAAGTGTTGAAATTCACGTATTACAAGGTGAAAGAGAAATGGCTGCAGACAATAAACCTCTAGGTAAATTTATCCTTGATGGAATTGCTTCAGCTCCAAGATGAGTACCTCAAATTGAAGTAAGTTTTGATATAGATGCAAACTGAGTATTAAAAGTAAAAGCTAAAGATAAAGGAACTGGAAAAGAACAACATATTACAATCCAAGGTTCTACTGGTATGGATGAAGCTGAAGTTGATGCATTAGTAAAAGAAGCAGAAGCTAAAAAAGAAGAAGATAAAGCTAAAAAAGAATGAGTAGATGCTAGAAATAATGCAGATTCTTCAGTAGCACAAGCTGATAAAATGTTAGCTGATAATGCTGATAAAATCGATGAAGCTGATAAAAAATTAGTTGAAGAAAAAATTGCTGCAGTAAAAGAAGTTTTAGGAAAAACTGATGCTTCAAAAGAAGAATTAGAAACTCCTACAAAAGATTTAACTGACACTCTTATGCAAGTAGGTCAAAAACTTTACTCTCAACCAGGAGCAGAACAAGAAGCTCCAAAATGAGAAGAAGCTAAGGCTGATGACTGAGTACAAGATGCAGAAGTTGAAACTGATGGTGATGATAAAACTACTAGAGTTTAGTAAAAACTAAAAACTCCCCTATTTGGGGAGTTTTTTTATTTAAACATTTTAATGAAAAATTAATGTTGGGTTAGTATAATTATTTTTTAAATAATAAATAACTCAAAATGGAAGAAACTAAAAAAATAAAAATAGAACAAGATACTTCAGAAAACTTAAATGTAGAATTAAAACAACAACCTTGAGATAGTATTAATATAAATACAAATTTATGAAACCTTGGCACAATATATACAAAAAATACATGAATAACATATGTAGAACTTTTAAATAAAAAAGATTTTAATGTAAAAACTAGTGATGAATTAAATATAATTAGTAAATCTGTAACATCATTATGAATTATATCAATTTTATTTTGAGAATTTAATATAAGAATTTCTCAATTTCTATGAATTCAAATTCAATGAAATAATGAAATATTAAAGTGAATATTATGAATAATACTAGTTATGGAAATAATATTATTATTAATATATTTTTATAGAGACACTAAAAAGTTAAAAATAGAAAAAGTTGATGAAAATATTTGAATAAAAAAAGAATTAAAATATTTAAAAGAAAAACTAAAAAAGGAAGAATCCATATCTAGAAAGAAAAAAATAGAAGAAAATATTTTAGAAATAAAAAATTATAATGAAAAAATATGAATACAAATTTTTCAAAAAAATATAATCTTCTATTTACTAAAATTTACAATACCATTATTCATATGATATATTTGAATAAAGAGCATTTGAGTATCAAAAATTAAAGAAGTACTTTGTTTTATACAACCATTAGACATAATAGTATGAATATTATTTAGCGCAATAATATATTTTTCTTTTTTCAAAAAATTAAAATAAATAAAAACATTCGATTCCCTCAGGATTCTTAAGGATAAGACATCGCCAAAAAAACGAAAGAAAAAGTTTAAATCAACTCTCAGCGAAGATTCGAATCCCCTGTTTCTTTTGGTACTTTTGGAATCAAAAGTACAGATAAACAAATAAAAGGACCCTAAGGTCCTTTTTATTATCTAAATATTATATCTAAACAAATCTAATAAGAAGTTTTTAAATATAATCTTTAATCTTTTGTCTTCACTGGCTTAAAAAATGCAACAGTGTTTTCTAGTTTACTCTTTTTGTTTTTTCTACAAATAAATAAAGTATCTTTGAACCCTTTTTTATTAGCATCGTAACCAAATAACTTAAACTGTCTTTTGTAATAAGAAAGAGTTTGCTTCTTATAAGTAGTTTCAATTATTTTTATTTTCACTTCTTTCTTATAAGATTCTTTATACCTTATAACAACCTCTGTTAAGTCTTTATTCATTCTTAAAAAAAGAACACCTTTAGCCTTATACCCTATATTGTAACCATTTGTAAACTTTTTACAGTACCTATCTATTACATTTTCAGCCATCAAATTGGAAGAAAACATAACAAAACTTATTAAAGATAAAAATACAGCTTTCACTTTAACTCCTTTATTTTTTGTAATACTATAATAGATATAAAATAGTAAATGTAAATATTAAGAATAAAAAAAGATAAACTCAAGTTTATCTTTTTTTGTTAATCTATATTACCATGTAATTTAGCAACTCTATCTGCAAAATCTCTCATATTAATTTGTACTTTTCTTCAAATAGATTGTTCTCAAATATCTTTATTAATTGCATCTACTTTAACAAAATCAATACCTGCTCAAATAGATCAACCATCAGTTAAAAAATTATCTCAAATCATCATAATCTGAGTATGATCTAATCACATTTTATCAACACATTCTTCAAATCAAGCTGAATTTGGTTTTGCGTAAGGAGATTTAATAACTTCTATACCCATATTTTCTAATTCTTCATATCTATCAGAATTTTTCATGTTTGAATATATAACTATTTGCCAACCCAATAAAATTAGTTGATTTATTTTATCTTTATTGAATGTATATATGCCTCAGTGATGAGGTGCAATACAGTCATCTACATCAAGTATTATACCTCTTTTTCAATCTTGCCAGTGTTTTTGAAAATCAATATCACAAAAAGTATTCACCTTTTCTAATACCTTAGTTGCTTCTTTATTAAACAATACTTTAAAAATATGAACAACTTTAGAAATAGTAACTCATTCCCTATGATAATCAGATTCATCTACTTTTAACTCATGTAATGACATACTTTTTATTTATATTATAATTAATAAAATTATAATGATTTAATTATTTTTGCAAACTTAAAAGGATAGCTAAATGCTACCCTTTTTCTTTTTTGTAACTCCCATCATATAAACTTCTGAATTATGAATACTTCCCCTTCCGTTTTCTGAACAGAGCTTAAAAGTACCAACGAAGTAATGATTAGGAAATTTATGTAATTTTTTTCTTAATAAAATTAAGATTTTATTTTTCTTTTTATTTTTTAAAGAAACACCTGTCTTAACAAAAGCATTTAATGCTCTTACATTCAACTTAGTGTAGACAAAAAGCTTACTTTTAGTTATATCTACACCTAAAATTTTACTTTTTACACCGTCCCTACACCTTAACTTATTCTCTTCAGCATAAATACTGGAGGAAAATAAACTAACTAAACTTATGAAAAAAATCCATTTTTTCATTTTAATCCTTTCTTTTTTTAATTTTTGTTTGAATTACTATATTTAATTTCAATTTAAAACAAAATAAAAAGAACAACTGACGAATCAGTTATTCTTAATTTCTGAACTCACCCTCGAACTTTTGATCATCTGAAATATTTTTATCCTTAAGCTTAAAGAATCCAAACATCAATACCAAAAATGAGACAAGCAGCTCCCACAGGTAATTAATAAAAAAATCAATATACATATCTACATCCTACCTTTCCTCCGTATACAGAGTTCCTTTTAAAATAGAAACTTATTATAATAATTAAATATAATTTTCAAGAAATAAAAAATAATTTTATAATAGTAAAATTATAAATATAATTATCTTAGTTAATTATTAAATAAAATACATGTTAATAGATGACCTAATACTTGTAGAACTTGATTCTATGAATGAAGTCCATAAAAGAGAAATTGTACTTCTAAATAATCTATACCAATCAATATTAGATAAAAATATTGAAAAAATAACTATAGATTTTGATATATTTATTGAAGACCTAAAAGAACACTTTGATAGTGAAGAAAAAAAGATGAAAGAATATAAATTTCACGCTTTAATGAAACATAAAATGGCTCATATGCAGGCAGTTTTAGAAATAAGAAAAGCAAGAACAGATTGGGATAAATACAAGGAACCAGAAGTACTTCAACAATACTTTGAAGAAGCTTTTAAACCTTGGTTAGTAAGACATCTAAATGGTATGGATACTATTACAGCTGAATTTCTTAAAGAAGCTGGATGTGAATAATAAAATTAAAAAAAGACTAACTTAAAGTTAGTCTTTTTTTAGTTCAAATCAGTGATTTTCCCAAAGTTCAATCCCTCAGATAAGATCATATACATATTTAAAATCATTTGCTTTCATATATCATAATAATACCTGAGTTCTATTTCAATGAAAACAGTAAATTAAATACTTTTTAGATTTATCTAATCTATCAATCTCTTCCTGAAAACCTTTAGAATACATATCAATATATTTGTCAGTTTCTTCTATATATCAATAATAAACTTTCTCTTCTGGTGTTCTTATATCAATCAAAATAGTATCTTTTTCCTTTATCTTTTCATCAAAAATTTTAGGAAACAATCTTCAAATTTCATTCATAATAATATTTTATTTTTTTCTCCAAAAATAACATTTTTCACCTCAATTATATAATTTTCTTTTCTTATATGCGTCCTTTTTAATTTGATTATCAAATTCTAAGTAACTAGTAATAATACCTCATCATAGACTTGGATTTACTCTAAAAAGTTTATCTATATTGTTATATAATCCTTTAATATTTTCATCTTTTAATCTTTCACCATATGGTGGATTTGAAACTAATGTTCCAAATAAATCTTTATCTAAATATTCTTTAAAATCTTTTACTTCAAAATTTATTTCTCAAGCAACTCATGCTCTAGCTGCATTTTCTTTTGCTATATCAATCATTTCTGGATCTATATCACTAGCTCTAATAGAATAATCTCCATCAAATGATTTAGTTTTTGCTAATTCTCTTTCTTTTGCAGTAACTTCTGGATCAACTAATCAAAGTTTTTCAAATGCAAACTTTCTTTTTAAACCTGGTGCTATATTTTTAGCAATCATTAATGCTTCAATAGCTATCGTACCAGAACCACAAAATGGATCATAGAAATCATCTCTAAATCTCCAATCTCATAGTAAAACTAAAGCTGCTGCCAATGATTCTTTTATAGGTGCTTCTCATGCTTGAGATCTATAACCTCTCATATGTAATGCATTACCTGATGTATTTAAAAGAACTCTTAGTTTATTATCTACTAATAAAAGTAGTATTTCCATTTTTTCTAAACTATCATCTTCATTTACCGTTCATCTTTCTCAAACTAATGATTTAATAATAGCTTTTTTTCATAAACTTTGAATTGTTCTTGAAGCAAATAAATCACTTCTAGTAGTACTAGTTTTTACTACAATAGGAAAATCTTTTTTAAAGTATTTTCTCCATTTAATATCTTTTACAACATCAAATAAAGTATCAAAATCTTTAACATTTTCTTCTTCAGCCAAAAGCATATAAACTTTATTTCAAACTCTAGACCAAAGATTCATTTTAGGAATCATTTCAACTCATCATGAAAAAGTTATAACTCTATCTATAACATCTTCGATAACCCCACCTTGTCTTTCTATTTCTTTTTTAGCAATTGATTCAACTCATGCTATTGTTGATAATACGTATTTCATTAAATTTAATTATTATTAATATACTGATTATATTAAGGAAAATAAAAAAGCATAATTATTATGCTTTTTTATTTTATAATATATTTAATACAACCATTCAAAGTATTCACATTATCATTGAAACAATGAATCATAACATAACTTCTCTTCAGAATTTTTTTTCTCAAAACTTTAATGCTATAGAACCTTTTACTAAGTTATTTGATATAACAGCTATAATTATAGTAATAGCAGCAACATTTAATCATACACTTCAATGAGTAGCATCAACAGCCATAGTTTGACTTACAGCATCTACATCTGCTAATCAAGAAATAATTCAAAGTGCATAAAAGAAATAATCTCCCCATACATCTTGATACAATCAACCAACTCAAGATATAAATTTAATTATTAATACAAAACCAGCGAATTGTAATGCAGGTCAAACACTAAATGGGCTTGAATATTTCTTTTCTTCAAAAGAAAGATTATCTACAACAACATTTTTCTTTTTAGACTTAACATAAAAATAAAACATATATATAAGCATTCAAACAAGCATAAACATACTTGGATAAATGATTGAAGATAACATATTTATATTAAAAAATAGTACGATAATAACTACTCTTATAAACATTATAGTTGAAGCAATTAAAGTAGAAACAACATACAGATCTCTATTTTTAGGATCCTTTTTACTTGATTCCGTCATCGATGCAGTTACAGCTGTAGATGAAATTAATCAACCAATCGCACCTGAAGCTATTATACTACCTTTTTCTCAAATAACCTTAGACATAATATATCATGCATATGAAATACCTGCCATAAGAACTACAAAGAACCATAAACCATATGGATTTAAAAACGAAAGAGTTAATATAGAATTATTTATTTCATTTGAATATCATAATGATCACAATAAATCAGCAATTGAGAATTTTTCATTTGGTAATAATGGAAGAATAACAATAGATATAACAGCAAATTTTATAGTGTTATGTAATTCTTCTGAGCTTACTTTTTTTGTAATCTTTTCTATAAATGGTTTTGAAGAAAGAATAAAAGTAAGAATTATAGATAATATTATTGCTATTTGAGCAAATCAAATCATTACAAAAACTCAAAGAAAAAATGTAATAATTGCGGCAACTTCTGTAGTTAATCAAAATTGTTTTTCTTTAAATACACTATAACCATAGTAAACTAGGATAAATAAAGATAGTAATATAATTGATATTACTATAAAAATTTGTGATTGAAAAACTACTGAAATCCAAGCACTTAAACCTCATAAAAATGATATTAAAGCAAAAGTTCTAACTTCTCAAAAAGAAACTATTGTTTT
>Ga0193962_1000299_pt1 | contig 22971 bp, 18 predicted proteins | sample FB_5_MG_FD_140335 | JGI IMG/M metagenome (GOLD analysis project Ga0193962, IMG submission 140335) | Microbial mat bacterial communities from the Broadkill River, Lewes, Delaware, United States - FB_5_MG | ecosystem: Environmental > Aquatic > Freshwater > River > Microbial mats | place: USA... | reverse complement strand
TTTCATCAAAAGTTTTAAGTAATACTGCTCTAACACTTGGCATCATATCTTTTCCAACTGTGGCTAACATCATTGCATTTGGTTCAGGCATTTGCTCATCTATTGCATCTTGAAACCATGTTTCAAACTGCTTAATTGGATCTTTATCTAAATCCGGAATATCTAAACCTTTTGTAGTATATTTACCTCTAATTGCACTTAAATCCAAAGCTTATCCTTTTTTCTTATTACCCAATTTTATCAAAATAATACTTTTTTTAATCATTAAAAAATGTCGAATAATATATCTTTTAACTCTTTTTTCATTTCTTCATTTAAAACTTTTTTATTTGAGTAAATATAAAAAGGAACTGTGTTTAACATGGATTGTTTAAGCCTTTTTCTTAATGTTGAAATTTCATCAATATTAATTAACTCTCCACCATCATAAAATGAAAACTCTTTTTCAAGACCAATATTAAAAGAGACTACTTGATATGAAAAAAATGTTTTATCATTAGTTTTTTCCCATTTTTTTGTAAAACTATCAAGTGCAAGTTCTAGTTTTTTTGCTTTTTCACCTTTTATATATCCAAAGCTTTCTCTAAATTTATATCTCTCAACTGTAGAAAATCCAAGAACTTTATAAAATTCATTTAGATTTTTCCATGGACTTCTAAATTTTCTTTTTCCAAATAATACCTCTTCAAAACAATAAAGGTATTTTTTATCTTCAGAACTTAATTCATCTTTTTCTTTTATTATAAAGTACTCATTTTTAAATAGTGAAATAAGCCAGTTTTCATCTAACATTGAAATTGTATCTAGCTTTTTTTCTATATTTCTATTATTAAAATTCCAAAGCATTGATATATTGTCAGATGTCTTTTCATTCATTTTTGGATTTTGAGAATACTTGATAGCAAGGTATTGAATTACATTTTCTAGTAAAGCATCAGTTTTTGCAATACCATGGTTAAAGATTACTTTTTTGTAAAGATTAAATCTCATCTCTAGCATATGCTCAATATCAATTAAGGACATATCAAAAAAGCTTAAGTAAAATTTTTCATTTTGTTTTACTAAAATAGCTTGTTTTGTAATTCTTATATGATCGTTTGGTCCTGTGATATATCCACTTGCAAGCATATCTCTATTAACGTAATCTAATCTATCAGCATCTACTGTGCTATCAATAAATCTATGTAAAACTTTAAAGTCAAAACCATAAATTGTTTTTTCTTCTAAAATATATAAACAAAGTTTTTCAATTAGTTTTATATATTTTTTATCATTAGATTTTTTTAATAAATCATTAACTTCATATTCAAATAATAATCTTAAAAACTCTTTTCCAATGGCTTCGTGTAATACTTCGTTTGAATTATTAGTAATTTTTTCATAATTGTTTTTAAATTCAATCTCTTTTTCAAGTAAAACTTCTTGATTTTCTTCTTTTTGAATAATTCTTGAATAAACTTTTTTCAAAGCATTTTCAGCTTGATGAGAGAAGGGTAGGTGTCCTACATCATGAAGTAATCCAACAATTCTAATAGTTTGTAATATAACTGTATATGCTGTTGAGTGAGCTTTAGATTTAGTAGGTACATTAAATTGATATAAAGCTTTATTATCAAAATAATCCATTGTTTTTAAATCTAAATTTAAATTTTCATCTTTTACGATTTTTTTAATTGCACTTTTTAATGATGATAAAAAATCATCTCTTGTTAGTTTATCAGCATTTAAAAGAGAGTTTTTAAACATAAAAGATGCTAAATGCATAGTTCCAAGAGAGTGGATAAATCTCTTGGTAGTAATTGATGGATATGAAAAATATGCAAGTGCATTTTGTGTAATAAATTGTAATCTATTTACTATTTTTGTTTGAAGAATTTTATCTTCTAATTTTGTGTATTCAATATGATTATATATCGTATCATTTATTAATCTATTTTGTATTTTAAATCCTTAATTTACTGCTTTTTATTTTCAAATATACGCTCTGTAAATTGTGCAAATTTACCACGAACTGCTTTATCTAATTCTATTGCAAACATCTTTAATTCTGGATGAGTTTCATTAGTTTGTTTAAGTAAAGTAGTAAGTCCATTATTGTATTTATTTAAATACAAATTATCTATTTGTCTATTTGAACCAATTACAATTGCCATACATGATTCATCTAATCTTGAAAGTATCAGTTGTGTAGTTTTTTCACTAGAATTTTGCCATTCGTCCATAATTACAATTGATGAACTTAAAGTTCGTCCTCTAGCTTCTCCTGGCCATAAAGTCTCAATAGAATACTTGGCTTGAAGCTCAGATATCTTTGTTTGTATTGATTCTGGATTATCCTTGCTTTCACTTTTTTTTAGTTGTTTTTTTGCAATAAACTCTAAAGTATCTTGAACAGCCATATTATAAACCCTAAATTTCTCATCATTTCCACTTAAATATCCGATATCCTCGCCTTTATCAAGTGATTCTATAGAGTTTCTAACATATACTATTTTGTCATAAAAACCTAAGTCTATTAATCTCATAGCACTTACAATTGACATCAAAGTTTTACCACTTCCCGCTTTTGCATCAATTACAAGAAGTTCAAACATATTTGAAATAATAGCTTTTGTAAATAGTTTTTGTTTTAAATTTACAGGTTTTATACTAAGTGCTTTAAAATCTGTATCTTTTAATGTATCAATTTGTTCATTGTAAATAACAGCATATTCACTATTTCCATCAAGGCTATTAAAGATATAAGAAAAATTTTCTTTTTCATAACTTTCATCAATTTTTAAAATATTTTTCTTATCCAAAGAATTAAACTTTGAAGAATCAAGTTCAAGAGTTTTTACAAAACCAAATTTTGGAAGTGTTGATTTATCATCATGTAAAGTTTCTGTTTTAATACCTTTAAACAGTGCAAAGGTTCTAGCATAAACATCAAGTGAGAGAAAAATAGTTTGAGCACCTTTATAGTAATCTCTTGCTACACAAGCAGTTTCAATTATTCTTTTATCATTGCTTTCAGATAAATGAACTTGTTCAATTACTGTTTCATAAGTATCTTTTGAAATTATATCAATATTAATTTCATCATTAAAAAGTTTTACAACTTTAAATCCTTGTTTATAATCGACTTCTTTTATTTTCATCAAAGCTAAAAGTCTTGCAAATCCTCTTGCGTAATATCCTAATTCATTTGACAGTTTTTTCTTATCCTCTAATTCAAGTAGAACTGTTTCAGGTATTACAATATGGTTAGTTTTATTTTGTGAAATTTTGTAGAGATTTTGCAAGTTTTGTAAGATGATATTTGTATCTAATACGTATATTTTATCTTTCATAAAAAATTGTAACATTTAAAAGTTACAAGCTAATAACAATTTAGGATAAAAAATAGATAATTGAGAAAGTTTTAATTTTGGAGTTAAAGTTTAGGAGTGATCCTAAACTTTTGATAATCTTGAAAGTGCTTGGATCATTCCAATTGCAGTTTCTTCATTTAATGGTTTTTCATAAGTTGTTAAAAGCTCTCTAGCTAAGATATTAGCACCTAAATGCTGGAACTGTATTCTCATAGCTTGAAGACCTTTAGCTCCACCACCACCACTGTGAGTTGCTAATCCAACGATTTTATCATTAAATGCATCTCTCCAATCTTTTGTAGCTCTTGAAGTCCATGCCATTGCATTATTAAGAACTGGTGGCATAACTCCATTATATTCAGGGGCAACAATGATAAAAGCTTTTAAGTCTAATATTTTTGTAGCTAAATCTAATACAGCTTCAGGTATTCCATTCTCTTCTTCTTCAATTGTGCTATATAATGGTAATCTTAAATCTACTAAGTTAATTAGTTCTACTTCGCAGTTTTCTTTTAGTGCTAATTCTTGAAGTTTTAAAGCTAATTTTTGATTGTTATTTGAACTGGCTACTAATATTCCAATTTTTGACATATATTATTCCTTATATTTTATATAAAATTTTTGTAATTATATCTAAGGAATACTTGAGTTAGTACCTAATAAATAGCTTTTGATTTGATAATATTGAAATTTGTTGATTTTTTAATTAGTGTAGAATTTTAATTTAATAACACAGTGGTGCGAATGGTCGGAATCGAACCGACACTCCGAAACCGGAATTGGATTTTAAGTCCAACGCGTCTACCTATTCCGCCACACTCGCACTATTTGGTAGTTAATTCATTTGTGTTATTAATATTAAAAAAATGGTGGCTCGAGACAGAATCGAACTGTCGACACAAGGATTTTCAATCCTTTGCTCTACCGACTGAGCTATCGCGCCATTAATGGTGGGAAGAGAAGGATTCGAACCTTCGAAGCCGTAGGCGACGGATTTACAATCCGTAGGATTTGACCACTCTCCAACCTTCCCGAAAATACTTAAAACAATGGATGGGGTAGAAGGATTCGAACCTTCGAATGACGGCACCAAAAGCCGTTGCCTTACCACTTGGCGATACCCCAATCGTTTAAGTGGCAGAATTATAATTGCTTTTTGTTTAAAGTTAGCTAAAATTTTAAGTGAATTAATTAAAAAGCTTAAAATTTATAAGCAAGCTTTACTTGTGATGATTTTTCTTCTTTATTATGTGCAATAAAAATACTTGTATTATTATTTAAATAATTTGAAAACACAGCACCACTTAAAGCTCCAAGAACATTAAATACCATATCTTCATTTGAAAATTCATCATCTGTTAATTCTTTTGCCAAACCTGGAAGTGATCCAATAGCTGTTGCATAAGAAATTGTCTCAATATCATCAAATTGTTGATAATTCTTATGAAGTATTGTCTCACTAGCAAGTCCAAAAATTGCTGAAAACCCAAAATGTTTAATAGAGTTTGAATCTGCAGCATTTAAGCTAATTGCACTTAAAACTGATATTGCTAATATTTTTTTTAATGATTTCATTTTTATCCTTTTATTCATATGGTGTAATAACTGGTGGAAACTGTTCAAATGATTTTTTAATAGCATTGGCAATTAATTTTTTATTTTTATGATTTTGAAGTGGGTTTGAGAACTGTAAAAACTCGATTGAACCTTGTTCGGTTTTTTCTCTTTTATAAACAAAGGCAATTTTTTTACCAAGTTTAACTGCATTGTCATATAATACTTTTGCATATTCTTGAATATAAGGGAACTCTTTAGAAGAAATTTTATCTCCCCATGCAAAAAATACAAATTTACCACTTGGAATCAAATTTGCAGCATCTAAATACATGATTTCTCTTTCAAACTCTGTGTTTTGAGCTGAATTATAAATTTCTAAATCATCATTAAATTTCATTAGTAGAGTTGAGGCATCAATATTTTGCTCATTTAAATTAAATAAGTTTCTAATCTCAACTATTTTACCTGCACAATGTTCTCTCATTGCTTGTTTAAAAATAGTGATATATGTTTCAGCTTTTAACTCAACCATATCTCCAAAGCTATCAAAATCTTGATCTAAAAGGTAGTTGTTTGAATCGTATCCTACAGGAGTTACTATAGGGTTATATAAATAAACTGTACCTATTACATTTTTCTTTTTTTCTTTTGCTGATTTAATCTTTGCTTTTAGCTCTTTTGGTGTTATTACTTCATCTTCTGCACCAAAATACATGTAACTTGATGTTACGAAAATCTCTTCATATTTAGTTTCAATTGTTCCAAAATATTGCATAAAATTCCTTGTTTCTTTCTATTTGGATATTAACAAATCTTAGTATATAGTTAGCTTATACTAAGATTATTTGCTCTTTTGATAAACTCTTAAGTTTGCACATTCTTTTAAAACTTCTTCATAATATTTTGTATTAGAATATTCATTTTTTAATTTATCAAAATATTTTCCATAATTATTATTTATATAGTTATTATATACTTTATTTTTTGTATATGACCACTGTCTTTTTAAATCATAAGAGCTTATTTCTTTTGTATTGAAATAATGGTATTTAGATTTTTCTGAAAAGTTTATATCAAAAAGTGCAAGTTCTGATTTTGCTAACATATATGTAATTTTTGCTTTAAATTCATCTTTTTTTGAATATTTCAATGCTTTTTCATAATATTTTATAGAATTATTAACTTTTTGCAATTCTAATTTTTTATTTCTAAATGAATAAACACTTCTATATTCAGTAGTAATTTTATTAGAGTTACCAAAATAGCTTAGATTATATATCGCATTTGCATATAGATAATTATCCATTACACTATTTGGATTGTTTTTTAAGATTTTTTTAATTTGGATTATTTTGTCTAAAAACTCTTTTATTGTATATGTTTGAGTTTTTCCTGAACGATTATTTCCTCTAATTGAAACATTAAAAGGGTTAAACTTAATTATTTCATTTAAATATTCACTTTTTATTTTTCTTGCTTTTTCAAATTGTAAGTTATTAATCAATAGTTTAATCTTAGTTCTTTTTAAACTTTCATCAAATAAATACTTATCCTTTACTTTTTTTATTTTTGATTGTTCTTTGTATCTTTCTTTTAGGTATTCATCTATTTTTGATTTACTTTTTGTTTTAATAAATTGATTAAATTCATTTAAAGATTGCAAAGAAAAAGAGCTATTATTCAAATAATTTATATTAGCACTTAGAAATTCTTTTAATTTGTTATCTTGTTTTTTATATAGTTTTTCTAAAATTACAAAGGTATAATCATTTGTAGCTTTTGTACATTCATTTGTATTGCTTGATAATTGTATCATCTGTGAATAGATATCATTTTCTACTTGAGTATCTATACTTTTTAGTTGATGTAAATTTACAAGATAGTTAAATGTTTGAACTTCATGATTGTTTCTTAATGTTAAAAGTTTGCTTGCTACATTTTTAGCTTTTTTTAAATTATTTGTATATAAGTTAAAATAACCTAGTGCTAAATTAACTAAATACATATCATCTTTTTTTATTGTTTGAAGATAATTAATAAAATCTTGTGTTGGAAAATTACGTACATAAAGATCTTGAGTATCAAAGAAGTGCTGTGAATCTAATAATGCTCTATATAAAAGAAAATCAAACCAAATAGAGTTTTTATCTATTTCATAAATATTTTTTAATTCTTCAATTATATTACTATTTTTATTTAAAGCACGAAGAGTAATAAGTTTTGTCTTTTCAAAATCTGTTGTTGGAATATTTATTAAATTATTCCATTGTTTAGCTGTTTTTATATGATGAAAATTATAATATGATAAATGCCAATTTATTTTGTTTTTATCAAAAAGTTTAGAAAACTCATACACACCTTTTTCTATATTATTATTTTTGATTAAAGCACCTGCATATATTCCTTGTATCCAATCTTTTACTATAGTTTTTTGCTTTGTATTTAAAAGATATTTATACTCTTTATATATTTTTAAAGGATTTAATTTTTTGTAATGAGCGAGTCTTATGCTTAAGTAAAAATATCTAAGTTTTAGCCAAGGGTTTATATTTGTATTAATTCTTTTTATAGCTTCATTTATTAATAATTCTTCTTTTTTCTTTTCTTTTGTCTGTTTTTTCCCATAATAATAATTTGTTACGTACTCTTCTTGATTATGCACAAACTCTAAATATTCTTTTGTATTTAAATTCTTAATTAATGAAAGCTCTTTCCCTTTATAAACAATTTGTTCAATTGTTTCAAGATCTAAATTTTCTTTTAAATCTTTTTTTAAATATGCTTGCCATTCTTTTAGATTGATTTTTTTTGCAGTAGTTTTATATTTGTAATTAATATCATTATAAACACTTGGACTATTTAAATTTTTATCAAGGTTAGAAAAAGGAAGTTCTCTTTGTTTTAAAAATACAAAGGATTTATCACTATAGTCCCATCCTGATGCACATGAGAATAAGCTAATATTAAAGCTAAGAAGAAGTATTAAAATTACTTTAATCATTTATAATCCTTTATTAATTTATCTAAATCATATTTGTTTTTATATTTTATTGTATAGAATATTATTTCATCAAAGTTATTTGAAGAAATTGAAAAAAAATCTTTTAATGCAGTTTTTATATCTTCTTCTTTTGAATCTTCAAATCTAAATATATCATTTTTGTAAATATATCTACCTTTGAAATAATCACTTTTTAAACACTTATAAATATTAGGTTTTATCATCTCAAAGTTAGTTGAAAAATCTTTTTCATTTACTCCTTCTAATATTTCTAAAGCTTGAGTTTTTCTGAACCATATGGCTTGAGAATATAAAGGAAGAGCTAGTTTTAATTTTAAAGGATAAGTCTCAAAGTTATAGTGATATTTTTTTGCAATATTATTATCTAAAATTGAATTTTTAGTTTCTAGTTTTGTAATTGTAGACATATTATAATACATTAATAAGCCATAATCAACTGGTGGAACACCTGTTCTTTTATAATATTTGATTTGATGTAATCGAATGGTTGCACTAAGTTTTAAAGGAAGTTTTGATTTTAAATCTTCTAATAATTTAAAGTAATTAACTTTTGTTAAATCAGACCAATCACAATCGATTTGTACTTCTTGATACTTTACATTAATGTTTTTTAGTGTTTGAACTATACTTTTTGAGATGTCTTTAAAAGATAGATTTTTCATTGCTTCATTTGTTATATAAACAACGGGAACAGAGTTTTTGTTTGGATTTGTTATAAATTTTGTTTTTATTAATTCAATTTTATTTGAATATTTAACTTCAAGTACTTTGATATAAAGTTTATCTTTTATATTTGTTTGATTGTAGCTATTTTTCCAATGATAAAAAGAATAGTTAAGCTCTCTATTTTTATTATTAAAAATAAAAAAAGCTATAAGTATACTTACAATAATAAGTGAAGATATAAAAATACTTTTTTTCATGTTTTTAAAAAGCATTAACTTTATTTACTCTATTTTGTTTAAGCCATTCTTCTTGCATTTGTTTCATTTTTTTAGAGCTTGTTTTTTTACTAGAGTATTTTGATTTTGTAAAATTATTCTCATCACCTTCTTTGTAAACATAGTCAAGATTTAATGATGCTTGCCAAATGGCACTTTTTACTCTAGTTGCTGCAACATAATATATATTTAACTCTTCTTGTAGTTTTAAAAATGATACTTTGCTTTTTGGATTTGATAACTCTTTTTTTGTAATAAAATCATCTGCCATAATAATTTGTTCATACTCTAAACCTTTTGATTTATGAGTTGTTGTAAAAATTAAATCTGCGTCTTTTTTGTTTGTTGTAATTTTTGTTTTAATCTTTTTATTGATTTCAAAAATATTATCTCCGTAAGTGTTGATAAACTTTATAATATTTAAATAGTCTTGATTTTTTGTATCTTTTGCAAATTGTTCAAGCTCTTGAATAGTTTCAAAATCTTTAATTTCATCAATTGTAATCTTGTCATTTTTCTTCTCTTTTAAATAAAAAATCGAATATACAGTTTGATTCATAAAAGAGTATGAATTATAACCACCTTCAAAGTATATTTTTTTATCATCTTGAATAAAGTGCACAATTTGTTGAATTAATCCAAAAGTAGAACGAGCAATTACACAAATAGGTTTTTTATAATCAATAGCTTTTTCACCTAAGTTTGTAGTTGTATCAACACCTGAGATTTTTAATAATTTTTTACTATTCATACCATATAAAGCGTTTAAGTTTTTTTCTAAACCCTTTGCATAAGAATCACTAAACCTAAAACTTTTTGATAATTCATAACTTGGCAATTCTATTTTATTTAAAGCGTTTATTGCATATCTAAAAGAATATATTTGTTGAAAGGAATCACCTACATAAATACGCTTACAATTTTGTGCTTCAACAATTGCTATCATTACGTCTGAAATATCTTGTGCTTCATCTACAAGTATCAAATCATAGCCTAAGTTTGTACTTACTTTTTTATTTAAATAAAACATTTTTAAGTAAAAATCATGAGTTGCATCTATGATTTTATTTTTCATAGCGGATAAGATATGTTTTAAATGATTTAGAGCCTTTTGTTCATCTTTGTTTAAAAGTTCAAGTATCTTTGCACTTAAATCACCTTGTTTTTTGTATGATTCTAAAAGTTTTAAATCAAGTGCTATTAATGACGAGTTACAATAAAAATTAACCAAATCTTTTATAAGTGCAACATATTCAGCAACAGGATAATAGTTTGTTCTTTGATTAAAAGTTTGCTCATAACCATTTAAAAGTTTTTCAATTACTTGAATTTTTAAATCATGTGCTAAATTGTATTGATATGCACTTATTTTTTGATAGGCAAGAGAGTGAATAGTACTTACATTCATATGTGTTAGTTTATATTCATGAAGTTTTTTTTGAAGACTTGTTTGCAAGGATTTATTATATGCTAAATATAAAATTCTTAAATGAGAGTTTTTCTTTGCATATTCAAGCAAGGTTGTGGTTTTTCCACTTCCTGCTACTGCATTTATTTTAAACGACTCTTCTTTTGCATTTATTATATTTGTCTGCTCTTTAGTTAATGTCATTATTTAAGTAAATACTCTTTTATTATCTATCTTTTTGATATTTGAAAAATTATCTAGATAGTCTAAATAAGTAACTAAATATTTTCTACTCATTGGAAATTTTGCTTTAAAGTTTGCAATATCAATATGTCCATCTTCTTTTATGATTTCTTTCATTTTCATAATGATATTATTTAAACTCTCAGCATGAATAAAAAGATTATGTTGAAGTCTAACTACATGTTTTTTAGCAGTTAAAGATTTTAAAATATCATCACCTAATTTTCTGTCTAAGTCTAATTGATCATAAATATTATATGGTGCAGTTGGTGTAATATCTTCTTTTTTTAATCTAGCTAAAAACGAATCTTCTAGGTTTTTAGCAAAGTTTTCTATTATGTTTGCATTTTTATATAAGTTATTATCTTTACTTAAAAAACCTTCATTCTCAAGTTCATCTAGTGCTGCTTGAATAAAAGAAGTACTTGCCCATTTTAAACGAAGTGCTATTGAAGCATTTGAAAGTAGGGCATAATTGTTTTTTGTATAAATTTCTCTAATTGAATCTACAATTAACTCTTTTGTTTCAATTGGATAAATTACAAGCTCTTTTTCATCAATAAATACATTTTCTAAATTTTTAGCAAATTCTATTGCTTCTGTGTGTGAAAGTGCAAATCTTTGAGCTGAAGAGATTATTCCTAAGCCTTTTTTATGTGCTTGAAGCAGTTCATAATATGCATCTTTAAAGTTATTGTTTTCTAAGTGTTCTAAAAGCTGTCTTTTTTGATTTTTTTTCATTGGATCAATAATTGGATTTAAAACCTTTCCACCACTTATAGTTTGATTTCCTTGTCGAATAATTAGTTTTTCTGCAAATATTGTAAAAAGCTTTTCATCTGCTTTAATAGTTGCAAATCCACTTTCAAGCTCTTGTGTTGAATCAAATAGTAAAACCTTTGCTTCAAGTTTTTTTGCACCTATAAATATTGTATATGATTTATTATGATGAAGTTTCTTTCCCTTTAAAGCTTTAAAAGAAATATCAATTTCATCAAAACCACGAACGTGACCTTTTTTTGTAATTAAATCACCTCTTTTGATATTTGAGCTATTTACACCTTGTAAATTTAAAGCTGCTCTATTTGAGATATTTGCTTCAAGCACGTTTTCATTATGTACTTGAATATTTTTTATTTTTGATTCTTTTTGTGCTTCACAAATAAATACTTTTTCATTTAATTCTAATTTTTTACCTAAAACAGTTCCCGTTACAACTGTACCAATACCTTTAGGAGAAAAAACTCTATCAACATAATATCTAAAGAAGTTTTCTTCTTGTTTCGTTGAGTTTTTAATAGTGAATAGATTGTTTTTTAGTTTTTCTATTGATTCAGGTTGAAAGATTGAAACTTCTTGAGTAAATTTAATATCAAAATCAAACTCATTTAAAAAAGCTAATGATTTTTCTTTTGTTTTTTCAAGCTCATCACTACTTACTAAATCACTTTTTGCAATAACTAAAATTAAGTTCTTGATTCCAAGTAAATTTATAATTTCAATATGCTCAACAGTTTGAGGCATAATTCCTTCGTACGCAGAAACAACAAGCATTACATAATCAAAACCAAAAGCACCTGCAATCATATTCTTTACAAGTTTCTCATGACCAGGTACATCAATAAAAGCAATATTTTGCTGTCCACGACTTAAATTTGAAAAAGATAAATCAATAGTGATTCCTCTTTGTTTTTCTTCATTTGTAATATCACCTTCGTAACCATTTAGTGCTTTAATTAAAGCAGTTTTACCATGGTCAATATGTCCTGCTGTTCCTATAATTATATTTGCCATTACTTAAATACCTTTGTTATAATTGCTTCTATTTTATATATTTCATTCTCTTTTATACTTCTAAAATCAATTAAAACTTTTTCATTTTCAATTCTTGTTATTAGATTCTCTTTTCTAAACATTTGTTCAATTTTATTTGCTTTATAATTTTTATATGAAATACTTAAAGCAACTGTAGGTATTTTTTTATTAGGAGTTGTTCCTCCACCTATTAGTGTTTGTGTATGAATAACTTCACATTCACAAATATCATTTATTGCTTCTTTTAAACTTCTAGCTCTTTTTTCTAATTCAATAACAGAAGTATTTAGCATTTTTAAAGTTGGTATATCATCAAGTCTGTTTTCTAAATATGAAGTTAAATTATCTTCAAGTAGTGCAAGTGTTATTTTATCAACTCTTAGCATTCTTAAAAGTTGATTTTGTTTGATTTCTGCAATTAATTCTTTTTTGCCAATAATTACACCAGCTTGAACAGAACCTAGAAGTTTATCACCTGAGAAACTTAATAAGCTTGGATTATATTGCATGATTTTTAAAATTGAAGGTTCAGCCTGATCTAAATTAAAAGGCAAGTCAATCATATGTCCACTTCCCATATCATAGTAATCAATTACATTTTTTTCTTTTGCAATTTCTACAACTTCTTCATAAGGAACTTCTGAAGTAAATCCTTCTATTGTATAGTTTGATTTATGAACTTTCATAAGCATTGAAGTGTTTTCATTCACAGCGTTTCTATAGTCTTTTGGATGTGTTTTATTAGTAGTTCCTATCTCTTTTAAAATAGCACCACTTTGACTCATTACATCAGGAACTCTAAAACTTCCACCAATTTCTACAAGCTCACCACGACTAACAACTGCTTCTTTATTTTTACAAAAAGTATTTAGTACTAAAAAAACTGCACTTGCATTGTTGTTTACAACAATTGCATCTTCACAACCTGTTAGTGCTTGAAGTGTTTTTACAATATGAGAGTATCTTTCACCTCTTTTACCTTTTTCTAAATCATATTCTAAATTGTTATATGAAGTTGCTACTTTCATTGCTTTATTAAAACTCTCTTCATTTATTAGTGATCGTCCTAAATTTGTATGAACAATAATTCCTGTTGCATTTATTACACTTTGAAGAGATGGAGATATTAATAAATTATATTTATTTATTACATTTTGAATAAGCTCTTCTTCATTTATTGCATCAATTTTATTATTTAAGATATCTTCTCTTAAATTAACTATTAATTCTTTTGATAACTTTGTTATAAGAGATTTTGAAAACCCGTTAAACTTTTTGTTGTTGATAAACTTATCAACCTTTGGAATACTTTTTAGTAGACTCATAATTAACTCTTTCAGATGGTTTTAAAACTAAATAATGTAAACTTCTACTTCAAAAGTGGGGGGTATGTGACCCTGGTGGGCACCGCAGGTTTCAACCCTGATCGGCGGTTTACGTGTGTACGCCGCGGTAGGTTCAATTCCTACACCTTCTCGCCACTTATCTACAATAATTTAATTCATTAATTTTTATGGATTGTATCTAAACAAAAATCAACAAAACCTTAATATTTTAATATTGAAACTATCGATAAATTAGATTCTAAAGACTTATTATTACTTTAGCTTATGCTAGAATTAATAGTTCTATTTAACATAAATTTAGACTTAAGTATTATTTTTACGAGGTAAAGAAATAGTGAGTTTTGCACCTTTGTATGTCATATTATCAGCCTCAAAAGTGTCATTAAATACACTTATATTACCATTTAAATGTTTATTTACAATTTCTTTTGACATAAATAGTCCAATACCTGTACCTTGAGACTTATGTTTAGTTGTAAAATATGGCTCAAATATTTTGTCGATAATATCTAAAGAAATACCTTCTGCATTATCAAGAATTTCTATATGTACATTTATTTTATCTTGGTAAGTTCTTATCTGAATAACTTTTTTCTCTTTCTTATTTAAAAGTGCATCTTTTGAATTATTGATTATATTTAATAAAACTTGAATGAGTTCATTTTCATAAGTACTTATTTTAAAATCATCAATTATTTTTATTAATTCAATTTCCTTATTTTTAAGTTGGCTATTGACAAGACTTAGAGTTTTATCTATTAAGTTACTTATATGAAATGTAGTGACTTTTATATTTTTATGATTAAAGAAACCTCTGAAGTCATCAATTGTTTGTGATAAATATTTTGTTGTACTAATTATATTATCCATTGCATAAGTAAAATCTTCATCACTTATAATACCAAGCTCTTTTTCTAGTTTTAACCCAGATGCTAAAACTGATATTGATGATAAAGGTTGTCTCCATTGGTGTGCAATATTTCCAATCATTTCACCCATTGAAGCAAACTTCGCTTGTTGGAATAATAGTTTTTCTTTTTGAGCTAACTCTTGATTCTTTTTATTTAATTCTGTTACGTCATTTGCAATTACTAATATAAAATCTTCATTATGCTGATTTTTGAAAGGTTTTTTAATAGACATGTAGTTTTTTACTTCATTTGTTTTTACATCTATTGAATCTTCGTATACAATTTCAGTTTTTTTATTATTCATAATTTCTTGAACATTTTCTTTAAAAAATTCTGCTAATTTTTTATCTGGAATAAAATCTCCATCATCTTTTCCTATCATTTCATCTGGTGTTGAATTGTACAGCAGAGCTGTTGCTTTGTTCACAAGTACAAATTTAGCATCATAATTTTTTAATACAATAGGATTTGGATTTTCATCTATTACTGTTTTTAAAAGTTTGGATTGTTCTTTTATTTCATTTCTCATATTAATTGTTTCAGTTATATCAACAATCATCCATAAGAAGAGATTATCATTTTTTGAAGGATTACCAGATATCTTAGCCCAAAAAGTACTACCGTCTTTCTTTTTAAATTCATATTCAATACTCACAGGTTCATTTTTAATGATTTTTTCAAAAGCAATTTTTCTAAAATCATCAAAATAATTATTATTTATATGAAATTTATTAGTATCTTTTCCTATAATTTCATCTTTTGTATATCCATATAATTTACAAAAGGCATTATTAACTACTCTAGTGATTCTTTCTTTATCTACAACAATTATTGCAACAAATTCATTATCAAAAACATCATTGAGAATTTCATTTTTGTGTATCTGTGAGAAGCTATCCATTTATTACACCTTTTAATTATGTTATCTTTAACTATGTGAAAAATAACTTAAGGAAAATGAATGAAAATAATAAAAAAAAGTTGATGTTTAAACATCAACTCTTAATTTGAAGTAGTATTTTTAGTGAACTATAATATCTTTAGCACCTTTTGGTATAACTTCTCCAATAATAGAAGCATAACCTAAAGATAAATCTTCGATTTCTTTGATATATTCTTTAGCATCATTTCTATCCATGGCTATTAATAATCCTCCAGATGTTTGAGCATCACATAAAATAGTCTTACAATAGTTAGCTAATCCACTCATATATAAAACTTTGTCTTCCATATATTTCATATTCTTTTTTGTTCCCCCAGGAATTACATTATCTTCTGATAATGCAATTGCATCAGTTACTAAAGGAACAGCAGAACATTCAATAGAAAAAGATGTAAGTTCATTTACTGATTCTAAACTATGACCTAATAATCCAAAACCTGTAATATCTGTACAAGAACTTACATCATATTTTCTCATTATCTTAGATGGTAAGTAATTTAACGATGCCATAATATCAGCACAATGTCTCGCAACTTTTTCTTCTAATAAATCTCTTTTTATAGCTGTTGTTAAAATACCCATTCCAAGAGGTTTTGTTAAAATTAAAACATGACCTATTTTAGATGTGTTATTTCTTACTACATCATTTGGATGAATTATTCCTGTTACTGATAAACCATAATACATTTCTGGTGATTCAATTGTATGTCCACCTAATAAAAGTCCACCACATTCTTTTATTTTTTCATTTCCACCATTTAGGATTTCACCTAAAGCTTCTGAAGATAGGTTTTTCTTATCAAATCCAACAATGTTTAAAGCTGTTTTTACTTCAGCTCCCATCGCAAAAACATCTGATAATGAATTAGCTGCTGCAATTTGTCCATAAATATATGGATCATCTACAACAGGAGTTATAAAATCTAATGTTTGAACAATGGCTTGGTCTTCATTTATTTGATAAACACTAGCATCTTCTGCTGTGTCAAATCCTACTAAAATTTTTTCATCTTTTGGAGAAAGATTACAAAGAGTTTGTTTAAGATCCCCCGGACCCATCTTTGCAGCTCACCCAGCAGCTTGAACGAATTTAGTTAGTTTATATTCGTTGTTCATTGATTTCCTCTTTTAGATTTTTTTCTTATTTGTGGATTTTACATCTTTTTATTTTAAATAGTTATTAATAAAGAGTAAAAAGTAAAAAAAAATTTACCATTTAATCTTTTGTTTACTATTCATATTGTATTATTTCGTACAAAATAGCATTTAGACCTAAGGTTTAGGTTTGACATAAAGAAATGATTATTTAAAATCTACTTTATATCTTAATGTATGCTTCAAATTATTGAGGTTTTTTCATGAAAAAAATACTTATTTCATTGTTAGTACTTTCATCAGTACTATTTTCACAAACATTTACTTTCACAGCGATTCCAGATCAAGATGAAACTAAATTAAAAGAAAGATTTTCAAAATTAGCTGTTTATTTAACAAAAGAGTTAAATGTAGACGTTAAATTTGTTCCAGTTAAGTCATACTCAGCATCAATTGCTGCGTTTAGAAACAATCAAGTTCAATTAGCATGGTTTGGTGGATTATCAGGTGTTAAAGCTAGATTAATCGTTCCTGGTTCTGTTGCAATTGCACAAGGTGTTGAAGATCCAGAATTTCATTCTTATATCATCGCAAATTCATCAACTGGCTTAGAAAAAAGTGAAGCATTCCCAGCAGGAATTGCAGATAAAACATTTACTTTTGGTTCAAAAGGTAGTACAAGTGGTAGATTAATGCCAGAATATTTCATCAGAGAAAATATGAAAAAAGCTCCAAATGATTTATTTAAAAAAGTTGGTTTCTCTGGAAATCATACTAAAACTATTTCACTAGTTCAAAGTGGTGCTTATGAAGTTGGTGCTGTAAACTTTAAAGTATGGGATAGAGAGCTTAAAGCTGGAAATATTGATACTTCAAAAGTAAAAGTTTTATGGAAGACTCCTGCTTATCCTGATTATCAGTTCACAGCTCATGGTAACTTAGATGAAGTTTATGGTGCTGGATTTACTACTAAACTTACAAACGCATTATTAAACTTAAAAGATAAAGCAATCTTAGATGCATTCCCAAGAGCTGCATTTATTAAAGCTAAAAATGCTGATTTTGACCCAATTTTAAATGTTGGAAGAAAAATAGGTTTAATAGACTAATTATTATGGCATTTTATTTACAAAATGAATCTATTTCATATTTTGATACAGTAATCTTAGACTCTTTATCTTTAGAGATAAAAAAAGGAGAAAAGGTTGCTTTATTAGGTAAAAGTGGAAGTGGTAAATCCACACTTATAAAAAGACTTTATGAACTTAAAAAAGATGAGTCTTCATATATTCCACAAGAATTAGGTTTAGTAAATAATTTGTCAGTTTTTCATAATGTCTATTTAGCAAGATTAGATGATTATTCAACTTTTTATAATATTAGAAATCTAATCAAACCAGCTTCAAAAGAAGTTGAACAAATCAAGAATATACTTATTGATTTTGATTTAGAAGATAAGATTTTTGTAAAAAACCATGACTTATCAGGTGGTCAAAAACAAAGATCAGCAATTGCAAGGTCAATTTATAATCAAAAAGATATCTTATTAGCTGATGAGCCTATATCTGCTTTAGATGAATATCTAAGTTCAAAAGTTCTAGAAGTTTTAAATCAAAAATTTGAAACAATTGTTTGTGCCTTACATAACGTTGATTTAGCAGTAGAGCATTTTGATAGAGTAATTGGTCTTAAAAATGGAAAAGTACTTGTTGATAAGAAATGTACTGAATTAACAAATGAAGATAGACAAAAGTTATATTATGTCTGTGACTAAAAATACTAAAGTTTCTATATTATTCATTTTTATAGGAATTCTTTCTTTTATTCTTGCTGATTTAGAAGTATCAACTGTTGATACAACTCAACTTACAAAAGATTTTTTTTATTCTATTTTTGATTTGAAATTTAATGATTATTCAATTTTATTTGATGCATTTTTAAATACTATTTCAATTGCAATATTAGCAATATTTTTCTCTTCTATTATTGGATTTTTTTTAGCACTGTTTTTTAATTTTTTATTAGTGCGAATTTCATTAGCAATTACAAGAGCAATACATGAACTTTTTTGGGCTTTAATTTTTTTACAAATATTTGGTCTTAATACATTAACAGCATTACTAGCAATTGTAATACCATATAGTGCGATTTTAGGAAAAGTATACGCAGAAATACTTGAAGAGCATGATACCTTTCCTAAAGTTTTACGAGGTAAAGATGCCTTATCTTACTTTTTATTTACAAAAATACCCGATGCTTTCCCACATTTAGTATCTTACACACTTTATAGATTTGAGTGTGCTTTACGTTCAACTGCTATTTTAGGTTTTGTTGGAATTACAACACTAGGTTATTATTTATCATCATCATTTATGCAAGGAATTTATTCTGAAGTATGGATGATTTTAATTTCGTTTTATATTGTAATTGCAACTATTAAATATTGGTTTACAAAATATTCTTTTCCTTTTTTAGTTATTGCTTCATTTTTTTATTTAGATGATTTTAAAGGTTTTAATCTTGATAATTTAATTAGATTTGTTACAAATGATATTGTCCCTCATCCAATTAGAAATGACCTAGGTTTTGAAAAAACTCTTTCTTGGTTTTCAAATATTTTTACAAATGAGATAGTTCCAGGAACAATTAATACAATTGTTTTAACGCAATTATCACTTGTTCTAACAGCAGTTTTAGCTTTGATTTTATTTCCATTATTATCACAAAAATTTGTTTCAAAACCTACAAGGGTTTTAAGTCATATAGTTTTAGTAATACTTCGTTCAACTCCTGAGTATATATTAGCTTATATTTTCTTACAGCTTTTTGGTCCTTCAATGCTTCCTGCAGCTTTAGCTCTTATGCTTCATAATGGTTCGATTATTGGGCATTTAATGGGTAATGAAACGACTTTAATTACTTTAAGAGCTGGGGTAAGTAAAAAAAGAATTAATCTTTATTTTTATGAAATAATGCCAAGAGTTTATAATCAGTTCTTAGCTTACCTTTTTTATAGATGGGAAATAATTATGAGAGAGAGTGCGATTTTAGGTATTTTAGGAATTGCTACATTAGGTTTCTTTATTGATTCTGCTATTGCAGATTTTAGACTCGATAAGATGTTTTTACTTTTAGTTGTAACGGCATTGTTAAATATACTTGTAGATTTAATCTCAAGAAAAGTAAGAGCTTATTTAAGAGTTGATGAAAACATTACATCTTGCGGATGTTCTTTGAAGTAAAATGAGTTTAAATATTTCTTGATATAATACGAAAAAAATATAAAGAAGTTTAAATATGAATGAAGTTATGAACAAAGATTACGAACCTGTAGAAGTATTTGATTATGCACAATATCAAAAAGATATGGAAGCAAAAATAGTTAGAAATCCACGAACAAATACACCAATTGATTATATTTCAGATGAAAAATTAGCACAATTAGAAAAAGATGGAATTACAGATTTTAGACCTTATATTCCAGTTCCAAAAGATATTAAAGCTCATTTATTATTTGCTGTAAATATTTGGATTAAATTAACTAAAACATACCCAAATGATGAGTATCTAAAAAGCTTAGACAATGAAGCTAATCATCATATTGTATTATCTTATGATTGGTATAAAAAGTTTGGAGTTGATAAACCAGTGCTTTAGATTTATTTTAAAGCACTTTGATTAAATTTATAAGTTTTATGAGCTACTTTTACTAAAATATCTTTTTGGGCTAAATCTTTAAATAGTTTTATCAACGTAGGTTTTGATATTGATATCTCTTCCATAATATCTGTATAAGAAGCTGTAAAATGATTATCATTGTCTAAACTATTTATGATATATTTTATAATATCAACTTGCTTACTATCTGTAATTGCTGAAATAGTTTTGATTACATAAATGTTTTTTAAAATCTCTTGTTTTTGTACAATTGGAAGTAAAATATCATGTAAGCTATTTAGTAGTTCTTTAATATTAATAGGCTTTACAATATAATTTTCTACTTTTAGTTTTATTGCATCAAGTAAATATTTTGTATCTGTATGTGCAGTTGTAAGTATAGTTGGAATAAATATTTCTTTTTCTTTTATATGTTTTAAAAAATCAATTCCATTTTCATTTTCAAGTAAAATATCTGAGATAATTACATCAACTTTTTTATTTAGTAATATATTCATAGCTTCTTTTGAAGTCTTAACTGCATAAATATTGTTAACAAAATCTTCTAATAAATCTTTTGTATGTTTTAATAAATTCTCATCATCTTCTAAATATAAAATATTAAAATCTTGTAATATATTTAAATCTTTATTTTGCATTTATTTCCTTTTTAAACTCTTGCTTTATTGGGATTTTGATTGTAAAGAGTGAACAATTAAAACTTCTTTTATCAATAATTTTATGACTAACAGTTTTATATAATATTGTACCATTCATATGTTTTTCAATAATTTGTTTTGACATATAAAGACCAATTCCTGTACCAGCACTTTTATACTTTGTTGTGTAATATGGTTCAAAGATTTTAGGAATAATTTCTTCATCTATTCCACCACCATTATCAATCATATTTATGATGATATTTTCTTTATATTTATGTACTATTATTTTAATAATTCTATCATTTTTATTAGATATAGCACATAAAGCATCTTTTGAGTTAGATAAGATATTTAAAAAAACATGCGATAGTTCATTATAAAAACTATTAATCTGAATATCTTGTTTTACAATTAGTTTTATTTGTATATTTTCTTTCTCTAATAAATATTTCGCTAGTTGCATTGAATGTTCAATACAGTTTTTTATAAAAAAATCACTTCTTGCTTTATCTGGACTAAAAAAGTTTTTAAAATCATCAAGTGTATTTGACATATTATTAGCTAGCAATAATGCATCTTCTACTTTTTCATCTACAAATTTCTCACTTAATTTTCCTAAAGACATTTTTGTCTGAAAACTCTGTACTATCATTGTTAAAGAACCTAAAGGTTGTCTCCATTGGTGAGCTATATTTCCAATCATTTCACCCATTGAAGCAAGTTTTGCTTGTTGAAACATGATAATATCTTTTTTTCTATTTTGAGCAACTTCTTTTGATACTTTAGTCTCAAGGTAGTTATTTAACTCTATTAATTCTTTTGTTTTATCTTCAACTTTTTGCTCTAAGGTATTATGTAAAACTTTAAAATTATTGATTATTAATACTGTAAGAATTATTGAAAATAAAAAAACTAAAATAATAGATATAAAGGAAAATATCATTATTGTATTAAATATTTTTTGAGTGTTTCTTTTTTCATTAACTGCAAGTGATAAATCATAATTAATCAAACTAGTAAGATAGATTGATATTGCATTTATATCAAGGTTTAGTTTTGCAAAGTTTTTATTATTTTGATTGATATTAAGATTATCTTTTATATCTAAAAGTTTTTTATTTATATTTTTTATAATATTTTGTTTTAATATTTTATTTTCATAATATTTTTCTTCATGAATTAAAAAATCTTTTATAAACTTTGTTATGAATATTCTAGTTTTTTTATTTTGTATATTTATTTTGTATTCACTCCAATTTTTATCAATCAATTGTTGTGCTAAAGCTAAAACTTCATCTGCTTGATTATATGTTATGTCTGCTTGTTCTAAATCTTTTAATGTATCTTGAATATTCACGCTATAAATATCTTTTATATTTTCAAGTTTGATTAATGTTTTTGTTCTGTTATCAAATAAAGTATCAAAATCTTCTTTTATCGTAAAAGTTGAAATTTGTGATAAGACAACAATACAAATCATTCCACCTGTAATAATAAAAATCAAAAATGATGTTTTATATTTAAAGCTAAGATTATCAAAGAATATTAGTATTTTTTTTAAACTCATGTTAGTTCTTCACTTCTACAAATTTTGAGTTTTCATAATGAAATAGATAAACTTTATTTAAAAGTTGTGTGTTTCTAAAGTTTAAATATATTCCATCTAATGAATTATAAGGTGTTTTTTTCAATGCACTTAGAAATTTCTTTCTTGTTAAGTCTCCTTTTACTCTATTTAATGCATTAACTAATATTTTTGCACTAAGATAAGCTTCCAATGAAATAAAACCAAGTTCTTCTTCAGGGTAGTATTTTTTCATCAATGTTTGATATCCTAAAATTGTAGGAATACTAGTATCTGTATAGTTTGGAACAACTTGTGAAAACAAAAGATTATTAGTATTTGTATTTTGTTTTTTTAACTCTTTTATCATTTCATTTGCATCTCCAAATGAAATATTGCAAAATATTGCATCTTTTAAATATTCATTTTCTTTTGCTTTTTTTATAAATAAAGA
>Ga0193962_1000296_pt1 | contig 22975 bp, 28 predicted proteins | sample FB_5_MG_FD_140335 | JGI IMG/M metagenome (GOLD analysis project Ga0193962, IMG submission 140335) | Microbial mat bacterial communities from the Broadkill River, Lewes, Delaware, United States - FB_5_MG | ecosystem: Environmental > Aquatic > Freshwater > River > Microbial mats | place: USA... | reverse complement strand
ATTTTCCCTTCTTTTGTCATAATTCCAAGTTCAATTAAAAAAGGTGTTAACTCGCCTTCATTTAGAATATATTTTTTCTTTCTATTATGAGAGGCTTCTTCAAACTTTTTTGTAGGTTTTTTTTGATTGATATTTAACTTACCTTTTTTATTTATTAAAACATGATAATCAGATTTAATTGTATTAATAAGTGCTTGTTTGAAATATGTTTCAAGAAGCTTTGTCATTTCTTCTATCGTTTCATTGTTATTTAGATTTTTATGTTCTACATTTTTATCATAGAAGTATTCAAATTGATATTTTTCTTCATTTTTTATGATTACTTTTTTTATTGTCACTTTATTAAAAGTTTTTGAAGCTTTATTTCTTATTCCAGAAAAACTTGCAGATATTATACTTTCTTCGTTTATTACTTTTTTTACTAATTCAGATATATTTTCCAAAACTTTAAAACTCCTATTTTTTGTATGATATCAAAACACAAGTGAAGTTTAATTAAAATACGAAACAAATATATAAAAAGGCAATGATAATGTCAATAACAAGACAAATAATATTTTTAGCAAAAAAAGATTGTATTAATGAATTAAAAGCACTATTAAAAACAACAATTGAAGGTAGTAAAAAAGAAGAAGGATGTTTAATGTATGAAGTCTTTCAAACAAAAAACAATCCAGTAGAATTTATTGTTATTGATTCATGGGAAAATGAAGAAGCTTTAAATGCACATTATGAAAGTGAACACTATTTACATTTTATAAACAACTTCCAACAATATAATGCTCATATAGAGCCATTTGAACTTGAAGTTTTATAAAAATTAAGGATTACACTAATGAAAAAACAACGTAGAATTATAAATGCTTTAGTTCTAATAATAGTTTTAATAATGGGATACATTACTTTTTTTCCAGGAAGAGAAGCTATAAGTGAAGAGATTAAAAATAAACACTTTACAAATATAAGTATAAATAAACTTTATAAAATTAAAAATGCAAATGAAAGAAAATACTTTGTAATAGAAGATAAAAAAACTATCAAAGTTTTTGAAGTAGATGAAAATACAAATGAAATTCAAAAAAAGACAATAATTCCTTTTGATGAATACTGGTTTACAGAAAAAAACCAAGGAATAGATACATATTTAGTTCTTTTTAAAAATACTACAAAAACTGAAATACTGCTTTTTGATAATGATATCAGAACTTTAAGTAAAGAGTTAAAATAGATTTAAAGTTCAAAAGTTAAATAATACTTTTGAACCATATTTGTGAAAAAATATCAATTGCATCTTCTATTTCATTTTCTTGAAGACCCCCAAAGCCCATCATTATTGCTTGCCAATTATCTCCACTTCTTGTTTTTGCAAAGTAAAGTTTTAGTGATTCTTCTTTTGATAATTTTATTAACTTATCCCAATTAAGAGGAACACTTGGGTTTATGAGTATTGCAAGACCTCCACCTTGTGATTCTATTTTTATTGTATTTTTTAGTTTTTCTTTTAATAGTTTAAACATTAAATTATGTTTCTTTTTATTTAATGTTCTAATTTTACGTAAATGCTTATCCCAATGTCCTTTTTTTATAAACTCTTCAAGTACTTTTTGTGTAGTCAAACACACTCTTGCTCCATGATATGAAAAGTCTTTTTTAAATTTATCAAGTAAAGTATTTGGTAAAACTAAATAACTAACACGAAGACTAGGTGAGAGTGCTTTTGAGAATGTACCAATATAAATAACACGTTCTTCTTCATCTAAACCTTGAAGTGAAGGTATTGGTCTATTTTGATATGTTAATTCACTGTCATAATCATCTTCAATTATAAAAGCATTCTTTCTTTTTGCCCAATCAAGAATTTTAAACCTATTTGATATAGGTATACTAACTCCTGTTGGATATTGATGAGAAGGTGTTATATATACAAGCTTTGCTTTTGAATTTTCTAGCTGCTTAATATCAATTCCATCTTTATTTATATTTATTCTATTTATATTATAAGAATGGTTTTCAAAAACTTTTCTTGCAACATGATAACCTGGTTCTTCTATTGCTAAAGTGTCAAAATCTTCTTTTAATATCATTGCCAATAAGGACATACAGTCTGCAAATCCATTTCCTAATATAATTTGATTCTCATTACACTTGACTGCTCTTGAATGGTTTAAATATTTTGCAATTTGTACTCTTAATCCTAATTCACCTTGATTATTTGTATATTCTCCTAAATTAATTTGATTATCTATTACTTTATTAAAAACTCTTTTCCATGTTTTTAAAGGAAAAGAGTCTTTTTCTAATTTTGCTGGTGCAAAATCATATTTAATTATATTTACTTCTATATTTTTATCATTTATTTGTTTAGAAATTTTAAAGTTACTTGTATTTGTATTTATTACGTAATATCCACTTTTTGGTCTACTATTTATAAATCCTTCTACTATTAATTGAGAGTAAGCAGTTTCAACGGTGTTTTTACTAATATTGTAAGAACTAGATATTTTTCTTATTGAAGGTAACTTTTGATCAATCGTATAGTTTGAAATGATATCTTTTTTTAGTTCTTCAAAAAGTTGAATATGAAGAGGTTTTTTAATTTTAGGATTAAGTATATACAAAACTGTCCTTAATATTTTTTTATTATTTGGCACTTACAATAAGTACACTTTAATGATATACTACACAAAAAAAATAAAAGGAAGGTTTAATGAATATTGGAATTTATATTTATGATGATGCAGAGGTATTAGATTTTTCTGGACCTTTTGAAGTGTTTTCTGTAGCTTCAAGGTTTTTAAAAGAAAGTGAAAAGTTTAATGTTTTTCTAATAAGTGAAAATAAAACTACGATAATTGCAAGAGGAGGGTATGAAGTAAATTCAAAATATAGTTTTACTAATCATCCAATTTTAGATGTTTTAATTGTTGTTGGTGGAGTACATACAAAAGAAGTAAAAAAACAAAATGTAATTACTTGGATTACTAATCAAGCTAAAAGTACTAAACTAATAGCTTCTGTTTGTACAGGTGCATTTTTATTAGCTCAAGCAAAAGTAGTAATAAATCATAAAGTAACTACTCATTGGGAAGATATAGAAGACTTAAAAAATGATTATCCCCATTTAGATGTTATAAAAAATGTTAGGTGGGTAGATGAAGGAAATATAGTAAGTTCAGCAGGCATATCAGCTGGTATTGATATGAGTTTACATTTAGTTTCTAAACTTCATAGTAATGATTTAGCTCTTAAAACAGCAAAACAAATGCAATTTGATTGGACAAAGAATAATTAAGATGAAAAAAATACATGAAATAAAAGACAAGATTTTAATAAATGGTGTTTTGGAAAAAGTAGAGTTTGGAACACTTGCTTTATGTTTTGAAAATAAACCATATTCTTTACCTTTAAATTTTGTACAGTTCAAAAATGATATTTATTTTCATGGTACTAAGAAGGGAAAGAAAATAGATATGATAAAAGAAAATTCTAATGCTAGTTTCTCAGTTGTTGAAAATATATCTTTTCTACCTTCTTACTTTAGTACAGCAGATGAAAATGCATCACCTGCAACTCACATGTATAAATCTGTAATAATTGATGGAATTATTGAAATAGTTGAAGATTATGAACTAAAAAAGTCAGCGTTATCTGCATTAATGGAAAAATATCAAAAAGAGGGTGGATATAAAACTTTAGATGATGAGATGTATGAAAAAATTATAAATGCTACAGGTGTTTATAGATTAATAAATAAAGAAATTAGTGCAAAGTTTTACTTAGGACAAAACTTCAATGAACAAAGGTTTAAAAGAGTAAGTGAACATTTAAAACAAAGAGGAAGAAAAGAAGATTTAGCTACTTTAAAAATATTAGAGGAGTTTAGAAAATAACTCCTTTATATTTATTTAGTTTGAATATTTGCTGCATATCCAAGATTGGAACGATTTTTTATTATTCCATAATAAGTTTGATCTCTTATTTTTTTAATCATATTTCTAAATGTATAAATAGAAACATTATCTTTTTTCCAAGATACTTCCATTAGTTTTTCAACAGAAACGATTTCGCCATTAGCTTGGATAAGGTTACGTAAAAGTTCTTTTCCAATTCTTGTTAAGAGAACTTCTTTGTTTTCTTTATCATATAGTTTATTTAATTGTTTATTATAATTAAAACCTTCTCCTAAATCTATTCTTAATAAATCATATTCTATTAAATCTAAAATATATTCTGAGTCGGTTAAATTTCTTCTTTTGAGTTTATAAGATAATTCATTTTCTAATTGTTCTGATAATTTAAAAGTTATTGTCCTCATATAATCTCCTTTAACTTTAAAGAGATTATACATTAAATTTATTTAATAACTAATATAAGTCCTATAAAATAGATAGTTATCATAATAATAATTTTATAACTTTTTATATGCTTCCGAAGAATAACATTGTTAAAATTATTGATTAAGTTCTAATTTTTTTAATATATCTATAAATAGATGGCTCTGACATAGCAAGTTTATTTGCCACTTCTTGAACAGAACCTCTTATATTGAAAATTCCACACTCTTCAAGTGCTTTCATTACTTCTGTTTTTTCTTTAGGAGTCATTCTTGTAGGAGTTACATTAAATTGGTCAATAATTGTATCAATTTTATTAAGTGTTAACTCTTGTCCATCTGAACTTAGATTTTCTTTGATAATATTTAATGATGATAATTTATCATCAACATAATTAGGTAATAAAGAAGTTAAAAAAGATAAAGAGTTTTTTACTTCTTGATAATCTGAGTTTAAACCTAATGCTCCAACAATTTTATTTGAATCATCTCTAATAAAGTATGTAGAAGAGTATAAAAGTTTGCCTTCAATATTTTTTGAATTATAATTACAAATAAACTGTTTATTTCCTTTTGATTCGCTAAGAATAAATTCTAACATTAAATCTGTAATTGAATCTCCAATTTTTCTACCACTTATATGTCCATTTACTATATAAACAATTGACTTTTGATAATCAGTTAAATCATGAAGTATCACTTCCGTGTTTGAGCCTAGAACTTCTGCTAAAAAATCTGCAATTGATATGTATTTATTAATATATTTATTCAAAAAAAGCCTTAGATATTTTATGAAGAGTTATTATAGAAGAATAATAAATTATTGTCAAAAAAATGATAAAAAATTATTACAATAATAAATTTGTATTAAAAATATACAATAAAAGTATAAAAATGATAAAAATTTATTATATAATACTTTTAATGAAAATAAATTATCATAAAAAAGGAATAAAATGAAAGCTATTAACTCAACAAAAGCACCAAGTGCAATCGGACCATATTCTCAAGCTGTGGACAAAGATGGTTTTATCTTTGTATCTGGACAATTACCAATTGATGAAAATACAGGAGAATTTGCAGGAGATGACATTGCATCACAAGCAAGACAATCAATGGAAAATATCAAATATATTTTAGAAGAAGCTGGATTAGAAATGAAAGATATTTCAAAAACTACTATACTATTAAAAGATCTTGAAGATTTTGTAACTGTTAATGAAATTTATGGAGAGTATTTTACTGTGCCTTATCCAGCACGTGCAACATATGAAGTTACAAGATTGCCAAAAGATGCTTTGATTGAAATTGAAGCAATTGCTAAAAAATAAAAAATAAAATTTATTATAAAATTAATGGAGAAATAAAATGAAAAAAGATGTGATTATTGTAGGTGGTGGTTGTATTGGACTTATGAGTGCATATTGTTTACAAAAAAGTGGTAGAAGTGTAACTGTAATTGAAAAAAATGATATTACAAATGGTACATCTTTTGGTAATGCAGGATTATTGTCAGCATTTAAAAAAGCTCCATTAAGTGCTCCAGGAGCTATTACTGATACTATTAAATTAATGTTAAAAGGAGAATCACCTGCAAGTGTTCATCCTACATTTAATTTACATTTATATAAATGGCTTTTAAAGTTTGCTGCAAGTTCAACTGAAGCTAGATTAAGAAGAACATTAGCATTATTTGAAAGATATGGGCAAATTAGCTTAGATATGTATGAAGCTATGGTTGAAGATGAAGGAATGGATTTCCATTTTAGAAAAGATGGATTACTAATGATTTATACAGAGCAACAAACATTTGATGCAAAAGCCGCTCATTGTACAGACCCAGATGCTTATGAAATTCTTTCTAAAGAAAAAACTAAAGAGTATATGCCAATTTTAAATGATAAGGTAATAGGTTCTATTTTATTAAAAGAAAATGGTCACATTGATCCAGGTGAAATGATGCTTGAATTAAAAAAATATTTAGAAGCAAAAGGCGTTGAGTTTCTTTTAAATGAAGAAGTAGATAGATTAGAGTTTGAAGGTTCAAAAGTTAGTAAAATAAGAACTTCTAAAGGTGTTTATGAAGCTGAAACATTTATTCTTTCAACTGGAGCTGATGATAAACTTGCACGACAAGCTAAAAACAAATTTATGATGACACCTGCAAAAGGTTATAGTCTTACATTTAAAATGAATGAAGAATTAATGCCTAAAACTACATCATTATTTGCAGATCTTTTTATTGCAATGACTCCAAGAAAAGAAACACTAAGAATGACTTCAAAACTAGAACTTGGAACTACAGATCCATCAATTGTAAAAAAACAAATTGATAGTATGAATAAAAACTTAGCTCAATATACAAATGAATTTGAAAGAAGAGATGTTGTTGAATGGTCAGGATTTAGACCACTTACTCCAAATGATATTCCAATTTTAGGATTTGATGAAAACTATAAAAACTTAGTTCATGCAACTGGTTTAGGATGGTTAGGAATTACATTTGCCCCTTCAATTGGAAAAATTATCAATGATGTTATTACTATTGATAAGAAAAATGAAACTAATGCGGATATTTTATTGTTTTCATCATTTTTTCAAGGATAGATTTTAAAGAAAGAGTTTTTCTCTTTCTTTAGTTAAAAAAAGCTTATTTACTAAATCAATTAATTAATAATTAGTTAGATACGTAACAAAAAATTAATAATGTAATGTCTTATTACATTATGTAAAATAAAAGGAGATATCATGAACAAGTTTAAGAATGTGCTATTTTATATGGCAATGATGTGTATACCAAGTCTAAGTTTTGCAGAGGAAATTGTAGGGATTGATCAGAAAATCGATCAATTTTTTACTACATATTTTGGTTGGTTTGCAAGTGCAATTTTTTATGGTGTAAAAATAGAAGATGGAGTAACTTTTCCCCTTATTGTTGGTTGGTTATTTGTTGCTGCAATAGTTTTTACTTTTTATTTTGGTTTTATACAATTAAGAAAATTTAGATTATCTGTAGATATAGTATCAGGTAAATATTCTGATCCTAAATCTAAAGTACCTGGTGAAGTTTCACATTTCCAAGCACTTACTACTGCTTTATCAGGTACAGTTGGCCTTGGAAATATTGCAGGAGTTGGTGTTGCTTTAGCAATTGGTGGACCAGGAGCTACTTTTTGGATGATTGTTTGTGGTTTATTCGGAATGGCTTCAAAGTTTACGGAGTGTACACTAGGTGTAAAGTATAGAAATGAGAATGCTGATGGTACAGTATCTGGTGGTCCAATGTACTACCTATCAAAAGCATTTAAAGAAAAAGGTAATGTAAAAACTGGTAAATTTTTAGCTGTTGGTTTTGCAATTATGACAATATTTGCAGCACTTGGTGCAGGAAATATGTTTCAAGGAAATCAAGCTAATGCGATGATTGTTCAAACATTTGGAATTGCTCCTGGTTATGGTTGGGTTACAGGTATTGTTTTTGCTGTACTTGTTGCAGGAGTTATCATAGGTGGTATGCCTTCAATTGGGTCTGTTACTTCAAAATTAGTTCCTTTTATGGCAGCTTTATACATTGGTATGGCACTTATTGTTTTAATCTCTCATTATGATCAAATAGGCGGTGCTTTTGAACAAATATTTGTAGGAGCATTTACTGGTGCTGGTGTTGCAGGTGGTTTTATTGGAGCATTAATACAAGGACTAAAAAGAGCAACTTTCTCAAATGAAGCAGGTGTTGGATCAGCTGCAATTGCGCATTCGGCTGTAAAAACTAAAGAACCAATAACTGAAGGTTTTGTTTCTTTACTTGAACCGTTTATTGATACTGTATTAATTTGTACAATGACAGCTTTAGTTATTACTATTTCAGGAATGAATACAGGTGAATTAACTGGTGTTGCATTAACTGCTGCTGCATTTACAGAAACTGCATCTATTTTTGAATATCTTTTAGCACTTGCAGTAGTTATGTTTGCCTTTTCAACAATGGTATCCTGGTCATATTATGGACTAAAAGCATGGACTTATCTTTTTGGTGAAGGTAAAACAACTGAACTTGTTTATAAAGGAATGTTTTGTTTATTTGTAATTGTTGGTACAAGTATAAGTTTTGGTGCAGTTATAGACTTCTCTGATGCTGCAATGTTTGCAATGTCTATATTTAATATTATTGGGTTATATTACCTAATGCCAATTGTTAAAGAAGAACTTAAATCTTACCTTTCAAGAATTGAATCTGGAGAAATTAAAAAATATAGATAAAAGTATAAATGGTAGCTTCCTTTTTATAAGTGAAGCTATTTATACTTATTAAAATCTTACCTTAGGTTTAGTAAATATTCTTATGGTAAAATTATACCTTATAGAATAGTAGGAGAAATGTACGTGAATTTATCAAGACCTGTGTGGGCTGAAATTAATTTAGATAATTTAGCTCATAATATGAAAGAAACAAAAAGAGTTGTAAATAAAAATACATTAATTACAGCAGTTATAAAAGCTGATGGATATGGCCATGGTGCCGTTTGTATTGGACAAACTTTACTTGATAATGGAGCTAATAGATTTGCAGTTGCTACTTTAAGTGAAGCTATACAATTACGAGCATCTTTTCCAAATACTGAAATAATGGTTTTAGGTTACACTCCAAATGACTTAACAGAAGATATTTTAGCAAACAATATTATTCAAACTATTTATACTTTAGAGCAAGCAGAATACTTTTCAAAATTAGCACTTTTATCAAATAAAAAAATTACAGTACATATTAAACTTGATACAGGAATGAATCGTTTAGGTATGCAAGAAAGCCAAGAAACAATTGATTCTATTTTACAAATGAGTAAACTTGAAGGCTTATTTATAGAAGGAATTTTTACGCATTTTGCAATGGCTGATGAAATTGATAAAGAATATACTAACAATCAAGTAAAAAAATATAAAAAAATAGTTAATACCTTAGAAGAAAATGGTTTAAATATTCCTATTAAACATGTATCAAATAGTGCAGCTATTATTGATATGCCTGAACTTAATATGGATATGGTTCGTGCTGGTATTATGTTATATGGTTTATATCCATCAAAAAATGTTAATCAAAATAATGTAAATTTAAAAGAAGTAATGTGTTTAAAAGCGAAAATATCTCAAGTAAAAGAAATACCTAAAGGTACAGGTGTTAGTTATGGTTTAAAATACAAATGTACTAAAAATTCAAAAGTTGCAACACTTCCAATAGGATATGCAGATGGTTTTACACGTATGTTATCAGGAAAAGCATCAGCAATGCTTCAAAATAAAAAAGTTCCCATTATAGGAAATATTTGTATGGACCAATGTATTATTGATATAAGTGGTCTTGATGCAAAAATTGATGATGAGGTTGTTTTATTTGGTGGAAATGATAAAAATGGAATTTCTATCACTAGTGTTAGTGAACTTTTAAATACAATTAATTATGAAATAGTTTGTATGGTTGATAAACGTGTTCCTAGAGTATATATAAAAAATGAAAAGGCAATTTACTATAAAGATTATCTCAAACTTATTACAAGTTAATTCAAATTTTAATAGAATACGATAATTATAAACATTAAGGTAAAACATGTCAAGAAAAAACACTTCAAGCGTTGATACAACTAAAGGTGATAAGATTGCAATGAAGTCTAATCAAAATAAAAATCCTGTATTAGTTGATTTTAATCACAAAGAGATTGGTAAGCAAGTAGTAAACGCTAGAAAAGGTGCAAATGTAGATTTAGCAAAAGCTAAAGCTAAGAAAAAAGCCAAAATGGCTAAAGCTTCAAAAAAGAAGAATAAAAAATAAAATAGATTTTTTAATTAACAGAAAATTTAATTTCTGTTAATTAAGTTCTTTTTCTAAACCTTTTAAAATTTCTTTGTATTCTGAAGTTTTATTTGCTCCCATTCGTGCAATTTTATTATTAAATATAATAGTTGGAATTGCATAAACTCCTTGGTCTCTCCAAAATTTCTCTTCATTTTCAATAGCTTTAATTTCTTTTTCATCATCTAAAAGTTTCATTGCCTCATCTGCATTTAATCCAACTGCTAAAAGTTCTTCTCTTAAAACACTTCTTTGGCTAATATCTTTTCTTTCTCCAAAGTATGCATGTTGTAATCGTACTTTTAATTCTGTTTGCCTATTAAATTTTTTTGCATATTTAAGTAAGATATGAGAATTAAATGAATTTACTTTTTTCATTTCAGCAAAATAGTCAAATTCAAATCCTGTTTCTTTTCCTAAATTTGTCACTCTATTTCTTGTTTCTTGAAGCTTTTTCTCAGTTAAATTATATTTATCCATTAAGTATTCATTCGCATTTCTACCTTCTCTTGGCATATCAGGGTTAAGCTCAAAAGGATGCCATACAATTTCAACTTTTTTATTGAGTTTCAACTCATCAATAGCTACACTTAATCGTTTATAACCAATTGCACACCACGGACATACAACATCAGATACGATATCAATTTTGATTTTATCTGTAGCAAAAGAAAATTGGGAAATTATTGTTATTGAGAGTATTGCTTTTAATATTTTTTTCATATTTTCACTTTATATTGGGATATGAAATAATAGAATGAATGTTCTAAAATATAACTTAAAAAAAGAGTAACTAACTAGTTACTCTTTTTTTATCTTATTAAAGTTTAATATTATTCTGCAAGTAAGTTTCTGTAAAAGTCTCTATAATTAGTGTCTTTTTCATCTCTAGCTTTCATTGCAGCTCTAGGATGTTCGTTTAATTGTCCTGTTAACATGTATGGAATTGAGTAACCCCAGTCAAGTTCTTTTTCTAATGGAATAATAAACTCTTCAATAAATTTTAATACTGGCATTAATTTATATTTTGGATTTTTTAAAAAACCAATTAAAAGTTCCATAGGACAGTTTCCAGCACCTCTTCCTAATCCAGAAATTGTAACATCAAGAAAACTTGTACCATATGTTAATGCTTCAATAGTATTAGCATATGCTAATTGCATATTATTATGTGCATGAATACCAATTTGTTTACCATGTGCTTGTGCAATAGTTAAATATTTTTCAGTTAATTTATTGATTTGCTCAGGGTAAAATGAACCAAAAGAATCAGCAATATAAATTACATCAACACTAGATTTAGCAACTGTTTCTAAAACTTCAGTTAATTCATCATCAAATGATTTTGAAATAGCCATAATATTAATAGTCGTTTCATAACCTTTTTTATGTGCTTCTTCTACAAGTTCAATTGCAGCAGGAATTTGATGAATATAAGTTGCAATTCTAATCATATCAACTACAGATTCACTTTTTGGAAGTAATTCTTCATTTACAGTTCTTCCAATATCAGACATTACTGCAATTTTCATATTAGTATCGTTGTTTCCTACAATTCTTCTAATATCTTCTTCTTTACAGAAATTCCAAGGTCCAAACTCTTCTTCACTCATAATTGAAGGTGAATTGTTTTTTCCAATTTCCATATAATCAATACCAGCTGCTACACATGTGTCGTATTGTGCTTTTACAAACTCATCTGTAAAATGAAAATTGTTTACTAAACCACCATCTCTTATAGTACAATCAAATACTTTTATGTCTTCTCTTACAGTTAGTATTGAACCTTTTCTTTCAATCATAAATATTTCCTATTCTCTTTTAATAATATTTTTCCAAATAATATCTTAACACTGCTCAATTCATCTTTAAATATATGATAAACCTTGATTTATTTCAATGAATTAAATAAAGATTATATGTATACTGTCCTAAACAAAGGAATTTTAATGAAAAAACTAATATTTACAATTATAAGCATAGCTTTTATTTCTTCTTTATCAGCGCAAGCTACAGAAGTAAATAAAACAATTACAAAGAAAGAAAAAACTGCACTGACATTAGAAATGTGTAAAAAGAAAATGGGTCAAGATAATTTCAATTTTATTAAAGAAGTTTTCAATGATGAAAATGTGTTACTATTAAAATGTAAGGAAGCACTTAGTAAATAAATTTTTGTTATAGTATTAGATATGATGATTTAATAAAAGGAATTTATAATGAAAAGAATACTATTTATATCTATTTTAATAATACTAGACTTATTTGCAAAGAGTGAATTTATAAGAGATGATCAAACAGTAATTGATAAGAAATTAAATCTTCAATGGCAAGATAATAAGCAATCACAAGAAACAAAACTTTTTTTAGAGGATTCTATTAATCATTGTAATAGCTTAGCTTTACAAGATAAGAAAGATTGGAGGCTTCCAACTTATGAAGAGTTATTAAGTTTAGGTGATTATGAAGTATATAAACCCACTATAAATGATATATTCAAATATACAGCTTCTGGTCATTATTGGACAATTTTATATAAAACTACACAATTAGGTGAACATATTACATTGAAAGATTCCACAGAAGTAAAAAGAATTTACTTCAGCGATGGCTTTTCTTATGATAATGATAGAACTGGTAAAGCCTATGTTAGATGTGTTCGTAATATGATAAAAGATTAGTAAGAAGTTAAGTTTAAAACTTCTTCTATCTTGTCATAAGAATACATCTCATAGTTTGTAGTTTGCTCTTTTATAGCAGTTACTGCCATTCTATCAGCAAGCTCATTTCCTTCAATTCCAGCATGACCTTTTACATGTTTGATTTCTATTAAATCTTTTATTCTCTCATATAGTTCATGAGTTTTTTTAATAAGTTCAAGGTTTTTAATCTCTCCTCCTTTTTTAGTCCAGCCTTTTGCTTTCCATCCATAAGCCCAAGTTGTAATACAATCAATAGAATATTTTGAATCAGAATAAATAGTAATAATATTTTTAGAACTTGTTTGCTTTGCTATTATTAAAGCTTGATAAAGTGCATTTAATTCTGCAATATTATTTGTACCATTTTCTACAAAATCGCCATGTAATAAAACTGGGTTTCTTTCATTTGAGTAAATAGCTAAACCACTTCCTGCAAGTCCAGGATTTCCTGAACATGCTCCATCACAATAAATTCTAATATGCTCTTCATCTTCATCTATTTGTGTAGTATTTTGTGATGTTTCTTTAACTTCTTTACTTGTAGTTTTATTTGTTGTTTTTATATTATTAAACTCTAAAACCATATTGTAGTTTTTTAGTATTTGTTCTTGTGCTTTTAAGGCTAGTTTACCTTTTAAAAGCATAAGTCTATTTGCATCATTTTTTAGTATATCTTTATTTAGAACTACTTCTTTCCAGTTGTCTTCACAAGGGAAGGGTAGTTCTAATATTTTACATTGCTCTTTATTTAGTGTTTCCTCAAAGGAAATAAGGTGTATAAATTCGTAAGTGATTTGCATAAATTATCCATAATTTTTTCGCTGATTATATCAAAAAAAACTACATTTATCTATTTTTATTTATGCCCAATCTAAAAGTCTTTTATCACCTTCAAGTTTTTTAATATCTGTAATATCTTGAGACATTTCAATTACACCTTTGTAGTTTTTTTCTTCATCTCTAATTGCAAAATATCTAATATGAATAAACTTGCCTTTAAATTGAATCCAAAACTCAGCCGTATCTTGACGTCCTGCTTTAAACTCTTCAAGTATTTTAAGTACTTGGTCAACACTTTTTGGAGGATGGCAAAATTTAACTTCACGTCCTATTATTCCTGCACTTCTTGGAAATACTCTATCATCACCTCTATTGTAAAAAATTACAATATCATTTTCATCAACATAAGTAATATCTACAGGAAGGAATTTAAAAATAAAATTAACTTGTTCAGGAGTTAAATAACCTTCATCAAAATGTGTTCTATCTTCAAGTGAAAAAGGTAGTTTTCTTCTTTTTTTATCTTCACTTGGGTGAACATAATCTTCTTCTTTTACTTCAGGATATCTAACAGGAGCATCTGCAAACATCCAACCAATCTCTTTATCTCCTTCATACATTTCTTTCCAATCATCTTCATTTAACATTTCAAGTGCTCTTGGAAGAAGTCTTCCTTCTTCTACTTGTAAAAGATGATCTATACTATTAAATAGACTCATAGCATCATTTAAAATGTCACTTGAATCTTTTGCTTCAACTTTTTTTCTTACAAATTTAATCTCTTCTCTAATTTGGTCATGAAAAGCCCACATTCCCTGACTTGGACCTGTCCATCCGTATTTTTCTAAGTATGGGAAGAGCTGATTTTCTTTTCTTGCAAAGTGCTTTTCGATTTCACAGATTTGATTAAAGATATTATAAAACCTTTGGTAGTCTTCTTGCATATTAGTTTGTAAAAGTTCTTGAAAAAGTTTTCTTGTTAGTATATTTTCTTCAAGATAGACCCTTACTGGATGACCTTCTTGAAAGTTTTGTATATTTGATAAATCATTCATGTAAATTATATTCCTTAAGTTTTTTCTTTTAAATATAACTTAATGAATACAATTTTCCATGATATTTATCAATTTTTAGTTTTTTATGTAGTTAACTTACATATTCCAAGGAATTCCTGCAAGTATTAAAATTAAACCAATTGTAAAATAGATGATTTGAGTTTTGTATTTTTTTCTTTCATCTTCAATTCTTTTTGCTTTAAAAGAACCAATTGTTATTATAATTATTGCTATTAGCATAATTAAACTATGCTCAACTGCATAAAATCTTAATTCACTAATTGCAATAGAGCCTTTTACATCACTTAAAAAAATACTTGTTTTTTCACTAGTATAGTAAACATATAAACCTATAACAAACTGTAAATGAATGAAACCAACAGTTACATGAGAGAAGATATTATTAAATTTTGTAAATGGTTTATGTTTAAAATATCCTGTATAAATGCAATATAAATGCACTAAAAGTGTAATTAGTATTATCCAACGTAAACTTGAATGTATAATTAATTCTGTTTCCAATTTTATTTTTCCTTTAAGTTCCAAATGTGAGTATCATTTTTATCACATAAGATTTTTTTTGTATTATCTTTTTTAACTATTTTTAACGAACCTTTACACTTAGGACAAATACCTTGAAGTTGTGTAAGATAAACATCACCTGCACTTGAGCATTCAAGATTATACTTTCCAAAGTATAAAATTCTTTTAAACATTAAAAGTGCTGAAATTCCTAATAAAATTAAAAGTAAAATTAAAAATACTAAAGGCGTATAAGAGTGAGTTTCATTAAATAGCATTCCCGTATATAAAATACCCGCACCTGCAATTAGTATTACTCTAATAATTTTTAATTGTTTACCAAAAACTTTTATAGGTTTTTCTAAAATTCTTTCTAGTTTTGGAATTTTATCATTTTTCATTAAACTTCTTTCTTATAAACTGCAAAAAAATGAGGAATACTAGGTGTTTGATTATCATTATAAGCTTTAAAACTAATTTCTTTTAGTTTATCATCTGTTACAAACTTATTAATTTCTTCATAATCTAAAGGTAATGGTATTTCATCTTTTTTTTCATTTTTTTCTCTGCTTCTACATGATACTAAGATATGAGCATTTTTACTTAATAAATTTGACATAGCAATTCTTGCTTGAATTCTATACTCTCCAGGAAGAATTTGTATAGTGTTACACTCATAAACTACATCAAAATTTTCAAGCCATGCTTTATCATAATCAAATAAATCAGCGACTAGATAATCAACCTTAGTATTTGGGTATCTTTTCTTACATAGTTTAATAGCTTCAGGTGAAATATCAAAAGCTGTTACTTTATATCCATAATCACTTAAAGCTTCTGAGTCATCACCAACTCCACATCCAATTACTATTGCTTTTTTATCTTGTAAGTTACTTGTTAATTGATTTTTATTTTCTTCAAGCCACTTTACTAAATAAGGACTTGCTTCTAAATCTGCCCAAAATACTGCTTTATAATCACCTTGTGCATCTGTATAAACAGAATCACACCATGAAAAAGGTTCATCATTTTCATGGTGTTCTTTTACCATTTGTTTATATTTTACTGCATCAAACTCTATCATTTAGCTTCATCAATGATTTTTAATAGTGTTTCTTGTGTACTTTGCGCTAATTCAATAAAATCAGGGTTAATATCATCAATTAATTGAGTTAAAGAATTCATTGCAATATTTGTAATTCCTTCATCTTTATAAACTGAAATTTTACATGGCATAATTACTGATAAAGACATATCAGAACTTAAGAATTCTTTTGCAACTTTTGGATTACAAACATCTAAAATTTGACATTCGTTTTCAAAATCTATTCCTTTTGAATTTAGTGTATTTTTAACATTATGAATATGTAATACTCCAAAACTATAATTTGAAACGATTTCTTGTATTGTATTAACTACTTCTTGTACGCTTTTTTCTGATTGTTCTATATAATGCATTTAATTTCCTAATAATTTTTCATAATTATAATATACTATTTTTTTAAACTGGCTTTCTTCTTTTTTATAAAAGAAGTAGTAAAAAATATCTCTTTTTGAAATAAAATTAATGAAACAATCAAAGATAGCATTGCAAAGATAAACAAAGTTGCTATAAATACTGAACCATTAAACTGAAATATTGAACTTAAAAACATTGTTACAATAACAAGTGCTATTAATAGTCCAGTCATAGTACATAAAGAAATTGCATAGTTAATATTTTGCATTCTAAGTGTTAGTGATAACCTTCTATCTTCATGCTCATTATTTATGCTAGTAGCATCAAATTTTTCTACTTTATCAATAATTCTTGATAATCTTCCTGTAAAAACATTTAGTAAGCCTGCAACACCCGCTAGTAAAAAAACAGGTGCAACTGAAAGCTGTATTAGATGAGAAACTGTGTTTACTCCCTCTTGTGTTATTGCTGTAATCATATTATATGCCTATAGTTTGTATTTTGTATAGAAGTTTATCATAATTTTGATTTTACTAATTCAATTGTTTTAATTTAGATATAATGCTAAAAAATCATATAAAATATATTATAAAAGGAGCTAAAGTGGCTAAAGGAAAAAAGACAAGTATTAAAGAAATCAAAAGACTTGTTAACAATGAAATAATGATTAATGGAAAAGAATATATTATTACAGAAGATACAAAAGATATTGAAAGTGCGATAACTATGAAAATTTCTTCAAATGGAAATAGAATTTTAAGATTTGAAGATGCTAATAAAAAAGCAAGAATTGATGTAAAAAAGAATTTTAATATCGTAAAGTATTCTTTTGTAGATAAAGATGCAGCTTCAAAATTTAAAAAAGGTCATGATCAAAACTTCTTAACAAAAGATGATTTAAAAGAAGTAATTGGAAATGCAAATTGTCATAAAGATGCAATGGAAATGATATATAAATTTACAGATAAAAAAAGTGATTCTTATGATTCAAAATCTGGCAATATGAACTTTTATTTATTTGAAGAAATAAAAGATTAAGAGTAAAAAAGATTAAATATTACAAACTGACATAAAATTAAAACAAAATCATAAAATTTTGTATACTCTCATTTAATATTAATAAAAGGATTATTAAATGAGAGTATGTGGAATCGAATTAAAATCAAACTATACAGTATTAACAGTTGTTGATTTTTTATCTGATGATATTGTTGACTATATTGATTTAAAAATAAAAAAAATCACTTTAGACGATGATGAAAATAAACAAAGTATAATTTCTTACCTCAATGAAATAAATAGTTTTTTCAATAATGAAAAAGTTGAAAAAATAGTAATAAAAAAACGCTCAAAAAAGGGAGCCTTTTCAGGTGGTGCAGTAACTTTTAAAATGGAAGCTTTAATACAGTTATATCCCAATGCTGAGGTTAATTTGATATCACCTCAAGCACTATCATCTTATGAAAGAAAAAATGAAATCATTTATCCCAAAAATCTAAAAAAATATCAAGAACAATCATATTTAGCTATATTATCTATACTTTTTAAATAATTAAATGAAAAAAGTGTAAATTTTACAATAATTAATTAATTATTTCTAAGTTTTATAGTAACATATCGAAATAAATTAGATATGGGAAATATATGATAAACGAAGAACTTCTTTCAACTTTGACTATTCTTTATATTGAGAATGAAGAAAAAGAGATAAATAACTTTAAAATAACATTTGAAAAATTATTTAAATCAATCATATTTGCTTCAGATGGATTAGAAGCAATGAATAAATTTAATGATGCGCTTTCAGATAATATTATTATTGATTTAATAATTAGTGAAGTTTCTTTAGCCCATTTAAGTGGAATAGATTTTTTAACTCATGTAAAAAAAGTTGATACTAATATACCATTTATCTTTACAAGTAGTACAATAAAAACACAGGATTTAATTAGTGCTATTAAAAATGGTGCAAGCAATTACCTTCTTAAACCAATAACAAAAAATCAAATAATAGATGAAATTGAAAAAAAATGTTTAAATCCAAAAGAAAAAAAAACTAACTCTACATATATCAACGAATTAGAAGAATATTTAAATTCAATCAATAAAGTAGCAATTGTTTCAATCTTTGATAATAATGGGAAAATACTTTATGTAAATAATTTCTTTAGTGAAGTTTCAAAATACCTTGAAGAAGATTTACTTGAACAAGATTATAGATTTACTTATCATAATGATATTTCGAAAACTATATTAGAAGAACAATGGAATGAGCTTCAAAAGACTAAAAGTTGGAAAGGTAAAATAAAGCATTTATCAAAGAATGATACAGTTTTTTATACTAATACTACAATTACTTCGGTTTTTAATAATAAAAAAAATAAATTTATAAGTATAAACTTTTTAACAACAGAAGAAGAAAATAAAAAAAGAGATTACAAGAAAAAAGTACTTTATAACTTACAAGAAACTAGAAGAGTATATAAAGTTGCACAAGATAAAATCCAAGAATTAAAAACAGAAATTTCAAAATATGAAGATGTTAATAAATATGAAGAAGAATTAATCAATCAAAAAGAATTAAGCAAAAAGTATTATAAAGAAATTAAAGAGCTAGAAGAAAGAATTTTAAACTTAGATAATAAACAAAGACAGCTTTCAATTGGACTTAACAATAAAATAAAAGAGATTACAACTATAACACAAGAAAAGATTAATAAAAAAACTGACACAGAAAACAGAATTAAAGAAATTCAAAGTGAAATAGAAACAAGAGAGGAACTAATAGTAAGAATATCAAATGAAATAACTAAAAGATCACTAAAAGTTAATGAACAAAGAAATAGGATAAAAGTTTGATAAATTATAAGTTTTTAAAAACAATAAATATTTTATATATCCAAAATGATGAAAATATTAAAAAAGATTTTTTACGCTTAATGGATGGCTTGTTTAACAAAGTTATCTGTGTTAATAAAGGAAAAGATGGAATTGAAGAATTTATAAAAAATAAAGAAGAATCTTTTATCTTTGACCTTATAATATGTGATATTGATTTACCTGATATAAGTGGAATTGAAATAATAAGAAGTATAAGGAATGAAGATTCTGAAATACCAATAATTTTACATACAGATAATACAGAAGAAGAAAAACTCTTTGAAGTAATCAAATATAATATAACAGATTATTTACCAAAAAACAGTTCTAAGAAAACATTAATTGATTCTGTACAAAAAGCTTCACGAACTAGACATCATGATAAATTTATGGAAGATATAGAAGAAGACTTAGAAGAATTAATTAATGCAATTAATGATGTTGCCTTAGTTAATAAAACAGATATTGAAGGTAATATAACTTTTGCAAATAAATATTTTTGCGAAACATCAGGTTATTGTCAAGAAGAAATAATTGGTCAAAATCATAGTTTGATAAGAGCTAAAGATGTAAATGTTGAACAAGTAAAAGATATGACTAATACAATGAAATTAGGAAAGGTGTGGGAAGGAAAGATGAAATATATTTCAAAAAACAAAGAAATATTTTTTGCTTACCTTACTATTATTCCTATTAGAAATTCTTTTAATAATGATATAAAAGAGTTTATGTGGATTAGATTTATATCAACTGATGAAGAGATAGAACAGAGTAAATTTAAGAAAAAAGTTGTACAAAGTATTCATTCTAGTAGAAGAATTAATCTTGAAGCTAGAGCTGAAATAGATACTTTATTTAAACAACTAGATAAATGCAAAGAACTTGAATGTATTAAAGGTTCATTATTTGAAGAGAAAAAGCGAGTTTCAAAATTTGCGAATCAAATAGCTTATTATAAAAAAGAGTTAAAAACTAAAGAAGATAATTTAAGAATTATAAGCCAAAATGCAAGAGAAAAGATTAACAGCTTATTACTTAAAACAAAAAAAACTACACCTGATACAAAAGTTAAAAGTGTTAATAATGTAGAAGTTTTATGCACAAAACTTAATATAAAAAATAAAAGTATTAATGAGTTAACAAAAGAATTAGATAATCAAATTGGTTTTATTGAAGAATTAGAACTTCAAATTGATAATGAAGAAGAAAAGTTAAGTTTAATATAGTAAAAAGGTCGGTTATGGATATAAAAGAGATTATTAACTCACTTAACTTAATATATTATGAGTTTGATACTAAAAAAAATATTTTAATTAAAGATGTTAATTATTCTAACAAATATACAAAATTAGAATTTTTTAAAATCACATATTACTTAAGCAAAAATAATATCTTTTTTAAAGTTTTAAAAGATAAATCTATTGAATTATCAAAAAACAAATTTGAAATAAAAAAATGCTTTACATCATTTCTTGAAAAAGTAAAAGATTCAAATAAAGATGTTTTTTTATTAAATGATAAAAAAGTAAAAGGGGCTAAGAATATTCCTTTATTTAAAATTGTTTATACAAAAAAACAAATTAAATTAGATGGATATGATGCCTTGATTTTTACATCAAAAAATTCTATAAATGCAATAGATTCTATAAATAAGAAATGGAAAAAAATACCTTCTTATGTAATTTCAGAGCAAACTGCTAAACTAGTAAAAAACTTAGATGGAAATGTAGAATTTATTAGTAAAACAAAACATGGAAATGAATTTGCTTATGAATTAATAAATAAGTTAAAAGGTAAGAGAGTCTTATATCTAAGAGGAAAAGATATTGTGTCAGAATTGATAAGTATATTAAAAGCTAATAATATAGATTGTTTAGATGAAATTATTTATGAGAATATATTTGATGAATCAATAAATAAGAGAAAAATACCTAAAAACTCAAAGATTATTTTCACTTCACCTTCAACAATAAAGTATTTCTTTAAAGTTTTTTCATGGGATGAATCTTTTACAGCAATATCAATTGGTAAAACTACAGCAAAATATTTTCCTCCAAATATAAAACCAGTACTTGCTGATGATACCTCATTTAAATCTTGTGTTGATAAGGCTTTATCTTTATAATATATTTAGAAAATTGACTCCTAGATGATATAAGCTCTAATTTGATAAAATGCAAGTCTTAAAATAGTATCAAAAATCAAAAAGGTTTAATAATAATGAGCGAGAAAAAAGATTTTTTACGTCTTAAAGTTGAAGAAGATTTACAAGCTGGTAAATATGATAAAGTTATAACACGATTCCCTCCTGAACCAAATGGTTTTCCACATATAGGACATGCTAAATCAATTTGCATAAACTTTGGTATAGCTGAAGATTATAAAGGGTTTTGTAATTTAAGAATGGATGATACAAATCCAACTAAAGAAGATACTAAATATGTTGAAGCTTTAAAAGATGCTGTACAGTGGCTTGGCTTTAACTGGGGAGATAAAGTACATTTTACTTCTGATTATTTTCCTAAAATATATGAATATGCAATACAACTTATAAAAATGGGTAAAGCCTATGTTGATAGTATAAATGAAGAAGAAATGCGAGAGTTCCGTGGAACTGTAAAAGAAGCAGGAAAACGAAGTATTTATGCAAACAGAAGTATTGAAGAAAACCTAGAACTTTTTGAAAAGATGAAAAACGGTGAATTTAAAGATGGTGAGCATGTATTAAGAGCTAAAATAGATATGAGTGCTGCTAATATGAAACTAAGAGATCCTCTTTTATATAGAATTAGACATGCACATCACTTTAGAACAAATGATGATTGGTGTATTTATCCAATGTATGATTTTGCTCATTGTTTATCTGATTATTTAGAAGGTGTTTCTCACTCAATTTGTACTTTAGAATTTGAAAATAATAGAGATATTTACAATTGGGTACTTGATACTTTAGGTTTAGAGCTTCCACGTCCTTACCAACATGAGTTTGCTAGACTTGGAATTAATTATACAGTAATGAGTAAAAGAAAGCTTTTAGAACTAGTTCAAGGTGGACAGGTTTCTGGTTGGGATGATCCAAGAATGCCTACAATTGCTGGTTATAAAAGAAGAGGGTACACAAAAGAATCTATTTTAAATTTCTGTGATCAAATTGGGATTGCAAAAGCAAACTCAATGGTTGATGTTGCACAATTAGAATTTTGTATTAGAGATGATTTAAATAAAAAAGTTCCTAGAGTTATGTGTGTTCTAGACCCTTTAAAAGTAACAATTGAAAACTATGAAGGTAGTGAAGAAATTGATGCTTCTTATTATCCTCATGATGTACCAAAAGAGGGTTCTAGAAAAATACCTTTTTCAAAAGAGATATTTATAGAAAAAGATGATTTTTGTGAAAAT
>Ga0193962_1000295_pt1 | contig 22989 bp, 18 predicted proteins | sample FB_5_MG_FD_140335 | JGI IMG/M metagenome (GOLD analysis project Ga0193962, IMG submission 140335) | Microbial mat bacterial communities from the Broadkill River, Lewes, Delaware, United States - FB_5_MG | ecosystem: Environmental > Aquatic > Freshwater > River > Microbial mats | place: USA... | reverse complement strand
GTGTGATCATCTGCATAACAACATGGTTTTTTTAAGGCTTTACTACAACAAGCTTGATGAAGAAAAGCAGATGATTCAGTTAAGCCGATTTTTTTCAAAAAACGTCATTGGAGAAATATTCAAGCAGGGCAAATTAAAACTTGGCGGAGAAAAAAAACAGGCGGCAGTCGTTTTTGTTGATTTAAAGGGGTTTACAAGTTTTTCTGAAAACATGAAACCCGAAGAGGTGGTCATCCTTCTCAACCACTTTTTTTCCCGGATGATACCCTTAATCTTCAAGAACAAGGGAACTCTGGACAAACTTTTAGGGGACGGTATTCTGGCCGTATTTGGAACCCCGCTTGAGGATCCGGACAGCTGCCTGAATGCCGTACGCACTGCCCTTGAAATGTTTTCAGTGCTCCATGAACTGAACCGCGAAATCAAAATTAAAAGGGTATTTAAACAGCTGGAGATGAGCGTGGGGATCAATTATGGTGAACTGGTGGCAGGATTCATGGGATCGGAAGCGCACTTAAATTACACGGTGGTGGGGGATACGGTGAATGTGGCCCAGCGAATTGAATCCCTTGCCGACACCAACCAGGTACTGGTTTCCCAGGCGGTGTGGGAAAAAATCGAACCCCATTTAAAGACGTTGGATAATCTAAAGGGAGTGACGCAACTGGACGATGTCAAATTGAAGGGAAAAGCCAAAAAAGTTTGCCTGTTCCAGTTAGCGCCCCATTATTCATAACTGCATGCATAGGAGGACATATATGATCCTAGGAATACCCAAGGAGATCAAGTCAGAGGAGAACCGTGTGTGCATGACCCCGGCGGGGGTTGAGGTCATGGTAAAAAACGGGCACCAGGTGCTGGTGGAAAAAACCGCCGGGGCGGGCAGCGGAGTTACCGACGACGCCTACATCCGGTCCGGTGCCAAAATAGTCGATACGCCTAAACAGATCTATGCAGCAGCAGACATGGTGATGCACGTTAAAGAACCTTTGCCCCCGGAATATGATTTAATCCGGGAAGACCAGGTCATTTTCACCTACCTGCACCTGGCTGCCGATGAGCCCCAGACCCGGGCATTGATCAAAAGCAAAGCCGTATGTATTGCGTATGAAACCATCCAGAAGGCCGACGGCAGCCTGCCGCTGCTGACCCCAATGAGCGAAGTCGCCGGACGCATGGCTATACAGGAAGGCGCAAAATTTTTGGAGATGCCCCAGGGTGGTCACGGCATTCTTCTGGGCGGGGTGCCCGGGGTGGAGCCAGCCACGGTGGTGGTGATCGGTGGCGGCGTGGTCGGAGTGAACGCGGCCAAAATGGCCTGCGGCCTGGGAGCCAAGGTCTACCTTTTGGATATGAACCTGAACCGATTGCGCTACCTGAGCGATGTGATGCCGGCCAACTGCTTCACCCTGATGTCCAGCCCGGCAACCATTCGCAAGCTGGTCAAAAAGGCCGATGTGGTGATCGGGGCGGTACTGATCCCCGGAGCCAAGGCACCCAAGCTGGTAACCCGTGACATGCTCAAAACCATGAAAAACGGCTCGGTGCTGGTGGACGTGGCCATAGACCAAGGGGGATGCTTTGAAACCTCCAAGGCCACCACCCACGGCAATCCCACCTTTATCATCGACGGCGTGGTGCACTACTGCGTGGCCAACATGCCCGGAGCGGTGGCCAAAACCTCAACGCTGGCGTTGACCAATGCCACATTGCCATATGCGCTTCAGATCGCCAACCAGGGTTGGAAAAAGGCTATGCAGGCCAACAAAGAGATCAAACTTGGTGCCAACATCATTAACGGCAAGGTGACCTACAAGGCCGTGGCCGAGGCCTTCGGACTGGTCTATACGCACGTCGACAAATTGCTGAGTTAAAAACGCCGAGGCGCCAAAACCGTTGCCTTTCTTGCCATTCACACTTGAATGGTGTATGACCTTTTGCCATGGAGACCAGTAAAAAAAACCAGGCCCAGGCCCAAATGCTGGCCAACCGGGTAAAAAAACGATTCAAGCACCTGCATAAGCGCTTCACAAAACAGAACCTGCAGGTTTTCCGACTCTATGACTGGGATATCCCGGAAATCAGGGCTGTGGTGGACTGGTATGCAGGACATCTTGTGGTGGGAGAATATGTCAGAAAACAATCCACGCCGGACTGGCTGCCCCTGGTGGGCCAGGCTGTGGCCCAGGCCCTTGATGTTCCCCAGGCAAACCTGCACCTTAAAATCCGCAAGGCCGGCATCAAGGACGGGGCCCGGTACCGAAGAATTAATACAAAAAATGAAAAAATCCCCATGTGGGAGCGCGATCTTCAGTTTCTGGTCAACCCCAGCGACTATGTGGACACAGGTCTGTTTTCCGACCACAGAAACACCCGGATGATGGTCAGGCAGATGGTCCAGGGTAAGGATTTTTTAAATCTGTATTGCTACACCGGGGCATTCTCCTGCTATGCAGCAAAGGGCGGGGCAGCCTCCACCCTGTCCGTGGACCGGTCCGAAACCGCCATTACCTGGGTGAGAGAAAATCTGGCCCTGAACAAGTTGTCGGCGCCCTGCCACACCCAGGTCCGAATGGATACTTTTGATTTCCTGGAAAAAGCGGTTCGACTTAAACACAGATATGATCTGGCTGTGGTGGATCCACCCTCCTATTCCACCACGCGCATGGATAACAAACACTTTGATATTGCCCGAGACTATCCGTTTTTGCTCAACCAGGTGTTCAAGCTCATGCGCCCGGGCAGCACGGTATTTTTTTCCACCAATCACCAAAATTTTTCCCTGGCTGAAAACAAGCTTGACGCCAATGATATTCAAGAGATCACCCGGGAAACGATCCCGGAGGATTATGTTTCCAAGAAAAAACAGATCCACCGGTGCTGGCGAATCTGTCTGGACGGCGAAACTCCTGTTCGGACTTGATTTTATAGGATATAGACGCTAATGTTCCCCAATGGATCTTAATTCATGACCCGATTACAATGTGGGGACATTTTCCTTTAATAAAAGGGGTAATGCCGAAGAATGGTTCCTTTTTGTATGAAAGTCCCAATGAGTTGTGGGCTATGTCTGGCAGTTGATATGATAGGTCAGCCCATGGCTGTTATAAAGTAATTTGAATCAAAGCGGGCGGACATGGAAAATACATTATCTTTGCTCCCATACCTGGAATCCGGCAACAATGGAATTTTAATAGATATCCATGTATTACGACAAGACAAACCCCAGGGGGTGTCGCATTCATTTCCCTTTCAATCCGCCGGAATCGAAAAGCCTTTCACCCGTTTGATTAAAGGCGGGCTCAAGTGCAATGGCTCAAACCGAATTTTCCACCCTGTGTTCATGCTGGTCCAAAAAGACACCTGTTTGTCCGACAAAGAGCCATTTAGCCCCCAGACCAATACAACCCTGGACCAGGCCTGGCTGGATACCACCCATTTTTTTTCCAAAGATCACAGCATATTCACTGTTGCCGCCCCCCCCGGCCATGAACCGATCCAGCTGAAACCGCTTTTTTACTGCAAATTCAAACACCGCTTTTTCCACCCCCCGTGCCCGGACTGCGGCCGGGAGCTGGTGCTTTGCAAAGACGATCGAATTTTAAAAAAAGCGTGTCTGGATTCATTTCATACCAGCCTGAACCGCTATCTTTTCTGCCCTGAATGCCATGCATCACATTCAACCCATTTTTTTTATACCTATGCAGGGCAGCCGGACGATCCGCCCGGTGTTCTGGACCGGCACAGCCTGATTCAGCGCTTCAGTAAAATTAAAACCGCTATATCCAAGAACTTTCCATGCGTTGACTGCCCGGAACACAGCGTCTGCTATTTGACGGGGCAAAACGCTTTATCCCGCATTGGATTTCTCTCTTTTTATCCATTTTATATGCTGGTATTCAAAGCCTGTTCAATTAGCGGGACCGATTTTTTACGCCACTTGTCCAATCCTTCGGAAACTGCCGGGACAGAATCCAACCCCTTGTTGGTGAGTCCTGACACACCGCAGTTATCCGGCAATAATTCATCTGATTACCTATTCAAGGGCGATCCCAGGTTCTGGCTTGAAATTTTATTCCTAAAATATGCATTTTTAAAAAAGATCCTCACATCAATTGAAAAAAGATTAGACGATCAATTTAAGCCCATCTTTAATCTTGATATGGACAGCATCTGGATCAACACCAAACCAGATGCCGGCATGATGCCTTTTTTCTGGGATTATGAACTCACACTGATTAATCTTGTCACCACCCGGCCCATGGATCTTTTCCAAACGTCCATGGCAAATAGCCAACACTCTAATTTCATTGCACAATTGTGCCTCTACACCTTTTTTGTAAACCATAAACATGACGCAAAGACTGTTTTTCAGTCCGGGGCGGCTCTGCTGCAACGCACAAGTGAAAAAGAATGGGCACATAATGCCCGGGCAATTTTTGAGTCATATCCGATCTTTAAACCGGAAAATATTTTCTGGGAGCCTGCACCGGTTTCAATGCCTGAATCCTGGCATGAGTTATGGATTCAGACGATTCATTTTGCAGGGTCTTTAATCAAAGAAAAAGAGATCTTAAATTCTACCGCTCTTATTAAAAACAGTATCCGGCAGGTAAATGAGATATCGGATGCTGTGAAATCAGAACTTTTCAGCAGAAATCTCCAGATAGAGAAAAAAACTGCCATGCCGGTGACCGGTGCAGCCGGACAGGATGAGCCAAAGACAAGTCCTCTGACCTCTACCGATGCCGTACAAAAGGATACGCTGGCAAACCAGGCCATTGCCACCATCCTGAAACAGCTTAAATCAAAATGGAAAAACGGGGCATTACTTGAACCATCCCAGGACGAACAGGATGAAGATGTCATGGAAACCGTTGTGCTCTCTTCAACTGAGGGCATAAAACCGACAAATATTCCTGTAAAAAAAAACAAACGCAATGCAGATGTGCCGGTCGACCCTGCCCCACACATGGCAGATCAAAGTGAATTTGAACAGATGCAGAAAACAATGGTTCTTAATGCACAGGCCAATCCAGATCCGGCATCCAGTGATTTTGAGGATATCCAGAAAACCATTGTTATAAACACAGGCCGGGGAACCAAAACACCGGAACCGGAAAAAGAGTTCAGCAACCTGGAAAAAACCGTTATTTTATCCTCCAGCACCTCTTTGCCGCCTGACAACACGATTGAAAACAGTGACGATTTTTTTGGTGAAGATGATGATCTTGATCAAACCGTCATACTTCCCCCCAAAAAATAGATACCGGGAAACAAAGGAATATGGATAGTTTAAATATTTCATACCAGTCATTAGAAGAACAGCTTAAAAAAATTTACGCAAACAATGCTGGTGAAAGCGCCATTGAAGCACACCTGAATGAAGTACTTGCAAGCCTGGATAAAAACAGTCGTCTGGAGGTTCTTGACAGACTGATCCAGGAATTTGAACATGACGCCACAGCCATGCCCCGATCCCCCATTGCCCCAGAGGACACAAGCCCAAAAGACATGGCAATTAACGACCATGTCCTGGCACGGGTTATAAAACTGCTGCTCGGACGGAACGTATCCCAGGCCGACATGAACTCCGACGAACTTCTGGAAAGCCTGGCAGAATCCATTAACACGGTTTTTGAAACATTGAACCAGTTGATCGGCACCATTAACACCACCCTTGTGGGAAAACGGGATTCAGACCAGACCATCCGCCAGGTCATTGGTTACCACCTTGAAGGGGCAAATCACGGACGGTCCTTAGACAGCTACATCGGTCAGATCAATAAGGCCTTTTACGAATCCCAGCAAGCAAGCAAGCGGGCAGCCCATGCGAAAGTCAAAAAAATCATCAGCGAACTGAGCCCCGAAAAGATTACCCGGGACGCCGCAGCATCCAGGCTTAACCTTATGAAAAAGTCAAAGTATTACGACGAATATGTGCACAAATTTAAAAAAATCGAACAGTGGTTTGAATCTGGACGTTTCATGGAATCATTTTTACGGGAATTTGAAAAAAACTGTCAAAAAATATCCATTTGAGAAGGAGAAAACTTTAAAAAAACGCTTATGACACCGACTTTTTGTGCGTTACTTTTGTGTTGTACCATTTCCTGAAATTTTTATTTCATTCGCCAATATCCATTAATGCACCATTTTGCTCCAACCATTTCAGCGATTCTTTGGCTTTACAGATTGGAAGATTACCAACACATTTTCGGGTAGTATAATGTTTACCATCCTCCGATAGTTTGAGGTAGAGAAGGATTTCGTCTCCTACCTGAAAATCATATGCACATGTAGTGGCGGTTGATACGTCCAGTAAACCGTGGACATCCTTTTTCCAAGCCTTTAACACTTGGATTTTTGCTGTTGCCCCTCCTTCTCTGTAAAAGTCGCCTCCTATGCTTACCACCGTCCCTTGAATCACGGCATCAGCCTGTTGGTAGGCAATTTCCGGAGAAACCGAGGTTATGCAGCGACAAGCTAAAGTATTCGATGGGAACGTAAGCAAAAGCATACAAAATACAATGCCAAATAGTACTAAATTCTTCATGACCTCTCCAATTCACTTTTTTATCGCAAACACAATAGAAATTATCCTTCAATATCAGGATCAAATGGTGTTTGCGGGTCATCGACGCCTGTTGTTTGTTCAGAGCGTCTCCCCAATCCACATGCCACCAATGCGCGCTCCGCACTTTTGTCGGTTCCTCCCGGTGCCCCATTCGAATGTGCCAGTTCATGAATCAAGGTGCCCAATACCGTCCAACGCCCCCATCTGAAAGCGGTATTTGAAATGGCAATTTCTTTACCGCCCACAAAATTTGTCTCTCCATACGCATTCATAGTGGGATGATAATTTATCCAAATCGTATTGTCCGCAAGAAGGGTTCTTAATGATCGGCCCCCGGGAAGCCCTTGGAAATACCTATCAGCAGCGGGCTTATTCCTGGTAATCCACTGGGCTTTTCTGCGCGCCCATTGAATCGTTCCGCGATGGCGCTGGGGAAAAGCTATATAGCCAGCCTGAGTGCTCGTGTGATCACCTATATTGATTTGCATTGTTGCCATAAGAATGCCTCCTGTTTGTTTTTCATTATTGTTATTTTTTTTTTAGTTTTTGGCGTTGTTTGTTCTTTTGGTATTAATATTGGGTGTCGTCCCCAATGAATTCTAAGGCCTACGTTGCACCGCGGGAGGCACGGTTGGCCTGTGTCCCGGTAATGTTCCTATGTTCCTGGAACACTGCCGCATAAACAGGCGATGCTGGGTCCGGTTGTAAAATGGTACGTTTGTCCGGCGGCGATTGTGAGAAACCCTGACCACCGGCCATGTTGAGAATGGCTCTTCATAAAAAAAGTAGCGCAGTACTCGGTTGTTGGGCACACTGGGTGCGCCGAAATAGCCGTACTGACGGTTGAGCTGTTGTAAACTTTGCAAAAAAGATCTGCGTTGGGCAGCGGGAAGCCGGTTCCACTGCTGCATGGTTCGTATCCTGCGGCCATTGTACTCAATCGTCTGAAGTTCAGTGTCAGGTCGGCATGCCCCCCCCAGTCCTTGGGCACTTTGCGTTGATCCGGGGCGGAGCAGGGCCAGGAGGATCACCCCCTCGAATTCCGCAGTGACCTGGCAGGCGTTCAGTACTACGCGATTTGGCCCGTATGCATTCCGCCACGCAGTGAATTGCCTGACGTTAAAAATTCTGCCAATATCTGGTGCCCGGTATATTGTTACGCCTTGCCGCTCGGGATTAACCACCGCCCCGCCGGTCGTTCCCAAAATATTTTCGTTGCCATGGATGCTGATCACCAGTGTCCAGGGACGGCGGAAGGCAGCTTGGGTGTGCTGCCGCAGTCGGTCACGCATGGTTTCCAGGGTCGGCACCCTTATACCGTTTCCCGAATCCAATCCGTAATCTCCAACAACAAAATAGAGTTGCGACATATCATACCTTCCCGTCAGAAAATGTGTCGTAATTGTCTTTCTTTTCCTTTTTAATTTTCTTAATCCTATGAGGCTAAGTCATTTTCCCGCTTGAAACAATGGAATGATAAAGATCAAGGAAATCAGTGGGAGCCAGGACCGTTGAATGCCTCCATATATCAACTAATTGTGACCAGGAAACAGGCTAATGTAAAGTTTAAAATTAGGTTTTTCTGATATTTTGTGATTGTGTGTAATGTTCTCGCGACGACCGTGCGGTAATTTGGGGTATATTTATACGGATAAAATGGAGACCAGAACGAGAACAACGATGCCTATCAAAAGGTTTCTGTGGGAAGGCGACTCGGTGCTCTATGGTTTGGGAGATCAATTTGATAGCCTCTTTTATGGGGTTGGTGGCTGATTGATTCATGGGATTGCCCTTTTTTGTATAAATGTTGGGTTTCGTTCCTCAATCCTCCCTAAGCGATTTCATCGCAAAAAAACCTATATTGCAAGTACCTGGAACAAGCCTGAATTATGTATAGTGCGGAAGCCCCCCTCCGGAATTCCCACTCGCTGTCTTAATTGAAACTATGGGGGGAGAGGAAATCCACGAGAGGCCCGTTTCCAATTTTTTTCTTGATGGCCGGATGTAATTCTGAATAGAAGAGAAGAAGGATATGTAATTTTTTTCTTATGATCGTAGACCGGTTAGCGAGCATGGCCATTTGGGTGGGGGCATCCAGCAGCAGCTCTGCATAAGTATTAATGTCATTTTCCACGCCTGCCAGTCCATAATCCGAAACAAACCCCTTTTCGTACAATGTTTCAATGTCTTTAGTTGATGCGTATTGTTGACTATACTGTAATACGTCTTTGTAAACGGTGGGGAGCCTGATATCATCAGGCCAAAAGGACAGCCACTGCTCTTTTGGAAAGGGATATTTCGTGATTAAAATGCTCGATAATTCATGATGAAACGCTCGCCTGACAAAAGTTTTGTTTTCAGTGGAAAAATCATAGTCGGTTGCAATTATGATGCTAGTTTTTCCGTTCGTAAACTGGTACGTACCGCCTACCCGAAGTCCGGAGATGGTCAGATTGCCGACAATCAGTATTCTGTCGAGAACACGGCCGAGCAAATCTTTGGGATATTCACCAAGCGCCCGATCTAATTCCACAAGGGCGGCATAGGCGTGCTTTGGTTCAGGCGCTTTGCCGGAGAGGGTTTTATGATATATACCAGACGGTAACGGACCGGCAGATATAGAAATATTATGTTTTTTCTTTATCTCCTCAATCGAGGTCTGAACAGCCTGTCGTGCATTACGGTCACTGAAAAGCGCATCATTTATCGGCTGCCAAAAAAGTGATAAAAGCAAAAGTGCAGTAAAAATAAGCGGTAGGCTTTTCATCATCTAATTCCAGCGGACGCCCCACCCTGGGTAAGTGCCGGTGCCGTTACCCCCACAGCGAGAATAACAGACATGGCGTAGGCATATTGTGGCGTGTTGACGGTTCCCAAGCCACCGCTGCAATAAACCCAGGCAGCAAAACCGACAGTCAATGCACCGGCGGCAGTGTAGGCACCGACTTTATGCCAGTTTACACCATTGTTTCTAACCGGTTGGGGAGCACGGATTGCAACAGGCTGGTTAACCGGAACTGGAACAGGCGTTGGGGAAGGTGGTTTCATCTCAATATCGATAGTGATTTTAACATCTGTGGCAAGGTAACTGTCAACGCCAATGCTGCCTTCCAGAGTTGGGTAGAGTATTTCTCCTCTTATCACGGGCAGCGGGCTGGTTGGACTAATCGCAAAACCGACAGCCGTTTTGGGGGCGTGAACATTTTTGGCCTCCAGGATCATCATGTTGCTGAAACCAATATTCTTGGTCAATGGATCATAGCTGTACTCCATTTGCGTCAATAATTTATTGTGAACACCAACCGCTTCCGATGCAAGGCTTGCGGACAATCCCTGATTGACCACATAGGTTACCGGTACTTTCTTTCCCAGCCGGACGGTTAATTTTCCGGAGATAGTGAATTTGAGAACATACCCCGGACCCGGTTCAATATGTGACCACTGAATGTTATATGCTGCGGCAAGAGGGATGTTCGTGTCGGGTAAAAAATTTTTGAGTGACTGCGGACGTCCTGTAGAAGCCTGAGGTGCCCGCACCGCACCTGGTGGAGGACTCTTAAGCTGTCCGGTGCTGTTCGCCGGCGGCATGCCTTTTAATATCGGCAACCGGATGATTTCCCCCGCATAGATAAGATCAGGGTCGTCAATTTTTCTTACGCCGGTGGCATTTATTGCAGGCATGTTGTTAAACGCATATATACGCGGCCATTCCTGGGGTGATCCCAATTCATTTTTGGCAATGTCCCAAAGCGTATCACCCTCTTTTACCTTATATTGTACACCAAGTGCACTCATGGCTTTCTCCTTGCCTTTTTGTATTGAAAGTATTTTGTGCCACAATTTTTTTGAATGCTGATTTAGAGTAATAGCTTGTTGAAACATTAACCGACTTAATGAAACAAAAAATATTTTTTTTGCTTTTCCGGTATATTCCCCCAGTCAAGATTATCTGCAATTTTTATAAATTGACGTATGTCGAAATCATTTTCTTTTTTATTTTTAATTTCATGTTTAAACCTACTCAGTCTAATGAGGCAGACCCGTTTACCGATCTGAAACAATGGAATAGCAAAAATCAATACAATTAATAAGTAACTTGAACCTTGAATTAATGCGCAACTAATTGTAACTATAACGAATAAACTACAGAGTGTGAAGTTCAAAACATAGTCTTTCTGGCAAGCAGCGATTGTATTGAATATCGCAACGACGGCTGGGCGGTAATTTAGAGTAATAGCTATGCCTTCGGTAAAATTATCCGTGATAGGAAGCGTTATGAGCATGCCTTTCAGTGTATGTTGAGGAAGCGTGGAGATTGTGGCGATGGCCTTGGAAAACATATTGAGGTCCAGTACATCGCCCTGCCACAATTTTAAAATTTGTTTTTGCCATAAATAAACGGTATGGGTGTCCCAATAGAAAAACAGGCCACAGACCGGAGCAAGTGATAAAATACCTATCAATGGCAGCCAGGACATCATAATTCCGGCGGTAATTATGGAGAATAGAACGATTGCAACGACGGTGATCACAAGATTTCTGTGGGAGGCGGCCCGGCGGTCTATAGTCCGGGTGGTCAAGCGGATGGCCTCTGTCATTGGGTTTGAGGATGATGAGTTCATGGGGTTTTCCGATTTCGTGTCGATGCTGAATTTGTTCCTCATTACAATTTATGCAGTTACTCTGATTAAAATGTAAAGCCCTGCTATTCTTTTAATTAGTTTTCCATATTTCAAGTACTTGGAAAAAGCCTAAATTATGTATGGTGTGTCCCCAGAATTTCCAAAGGGGTAAAGAATCACCACATTTTAGCTGATTTAGAGCTATAAAATACACCATCAATAGGGACGATTTCGAAATTGTCGCTGTAGTGTTAAGTTACTTGAATAAAAAAAATCCCAGACCTATTTTCCGTAAGTAAAGTATTTGTACTTAAATACAGATAACCTATTGCATCAGCTAAATAAAAAATATCATCATATTTATTACTCAACATTGAGGGTGATAATTGCAAACAAAACTCAAAATGATCTAAATTTAGTTTTTCATTCTGCAACAAAGCTGGATTCCCTCCAATTTTTGAAAACTGTTCTGGATCACCATCCTCGTTTTCTGGATCACCTATAGATATTCCTACTGTATGAAAAGAAAAATCAGATTCCTGCCTCTTTTTTAAAGTGGGGGTATAAACTATAACTTGCGTATATCCTGATAGTATATCATCAAGCTCAGTCTTGTCTCCATTATAACATATTGAATCTAAATAATATTCTTCGTCTGAATAACTTGAAAATATAGATATTACTTCTTTTTCGCTACCCATAAAATTCTGCATATATGGCGTAACAGACTTCGCTGAGATGGTCAAAACATGAACCAATTTTTCTCCCAAAGGATTAGTAGGCCATTCAATGTTTTCAGGTAACCATACGCCGCCTCCAATATAGTCAGGCATTTTTGTTTCATATTCCCTCGTATTTATGGGTGAAACTTTCATATTATTTTCCTTCCATTTAACCACAATTTTTTGAAAGATTCTTGTAAAATGCTTCAGCCTGTTTACGAAGTCGTTTAATAATTTTTTTTGGAACACCCGCTTTCCTCAATGCCCCTGAAGTAATGTCCAACTCGCGTTTTAAAGAGCTAAAAAATTGATTTCTTCCAAGTCCGAATATAGCACGAATTTTACCTTCATGAAAATGAACGCCACCAATGCCACGCGTGTCTTTTTTGGGACCTCTTGTGTGATGATCTAAGTCTAGAGCAATTGAAGGGTTATCAGGGTGCCTTTGGCTTGTAATTCCCTGTTTTCGTAAAAATTCGTGTCGAATCAATTCGTGGGCTTGAAGATTATCTCCAACATGCTGATTAGTATTCAATGATGAGTATGTACCAAGTTCAAATAAACTGGCAAGTCCAAATGGATCAAACCAACTAACCGGATTGAGCGCATATTGATATGAATTATATCCTCCTTCAAGCCCAATTGGATCAATACACAGGAATCTTCCATTTTCCCAATCATAATACCGAAATCGACTATAGTGCAAGCCACTCTCTTCATCAAACCACTGTCCTTGAAACCGCACAGGGCAATCCACATCTCCCGCTTTTTTTCCCCGAATCTCCCCCCAGGCATAATAATCTGCCCTCCAGGCAATACGCCCATACCGGTCCACCATTTCCCGAGGTGTGCCCAAATGGTCAGTAATAACCGAATACAACTGTTCATTTTCCAGTTTGCACAGTGGGCGGAAACTGTGCGGATCAAATACCCAATTTGCGACAACAACGTCATCCCGAAGTTCATGAAGGACCACGTCCTCATCCCAGACAAACCCAAATCGTTGTCCATCTGGGGATTTTTTTTCTATTCGGCGTCCAAAAGGGTCATAAACATACTGCCACCTCTCTCCATCGGGGTTGATAACTGAGCGTAACTGATCCAGGGCATCCCATTTATACTGCCATTCCCGCACATCCCCATTTTCCAGCGTTTCCCCTTTTTTAATCAGACGCCCTTGGTCATCATATTCAAAAAAGGTATTATCTTTGGACAATAAACGGTCGCCCGGGCCATAGGACAGGTTTGCCGTTGTAGCTCCCTGTTCGATAACGGTTATGTTATCATTTTGATCATATTGAAAAGTTTCACTGACCCCTTTTTCCCGCAGGGCCTGGATCAACCGCTCAGAAGGATCATATACATATTTGGTTTTCCCCCAGTGCTGGTCATCAATCCCCACAAGCTGGGCTTTGTCATAGGTATAACCCCGCTGAATAAGTGTTTTGGGCGTGTCAAAGGATGATGGAGAAAAAAGCGCCTGTTCAATCAGGCGGCCCATGTCATCAAACTGCTGGTTCAGGGTTATCCGGCCTGGAAGTGTTCGCTGGATTTCCGAACCCAGGGCATCCCGCTCCAGCACGGTTTTTTCATGACCGTTGACCGTAAATTGTGTTAACCGGGAATTGGCATCAAACCGGTAGTCAATCTGCAGTCCGGATGCCGACCGGAGTTGCAACAGATCCCCCACGGCATCAAAGGAACGTTCAATCACATGACCATTCTGTATTTCATGTACGATGCGTCCGATGCGATCCCGTTCAAACGTAATTTCACTATCAGCGTTGCCGGCCTGCGCCAGAAATCCGGCCGCATCATATTTAAATTCTGCCTCATTGCCGTCAAGCAGTTGCTGCCCCACAAGCCGTCCCAAAGCGTCCCGCTGGTAAACAATCCGTTCCCCCATCCCGTTCATCATGGCGATGCGGTTTCCAGCCGGATCGTACTCAAAGGTCAGTTCCCGCCCGTCAAAACCAATCTCACGCGCGACCGGGCCGGCCGCGTTATACTCAAAATGATAGACCTCGTCCTTGGCATTGGTAACGGTTCTCAACTGGTCCGGTTCGTTGCCCCATCCAAACCGGATGCTTAGTCCCTGGGGATCAATCCGTTCCATGAGTCGGCCGCAGGATCCGAAAGTAAACCGGGTGGCATGGCCATTCCGGTCAAGAACATGGGTTAACCGCTTGGCTGGGTCGTAGCCGTATGCTTCATGGGTTTTGTCGGGGTACTCAATCCGAACCAGGTTATCCAGAGCATCATATTGAAACTGGGTCGGATGCCCCAGGGCATCTATGGTCTCCGTCACCCTCCCCAGGGCATCGGTCCGATATCGGGTGAGATGGCCTTCCCAGTCCGTAGCCGATTCCAGCACACCGAATTCCGAATAGGTCAACCTTAGGTGATTGCCCAGGGAATCAGTAATTTCCGTCAGGTTGCCGTTCGCGTCATAAGCCAAACGATAGCTGCCCCCTTCAGAATTTTTCGTACCAATTAAATAATTTTTAAAATCATAGAACCGGTGCCAGATATGGCCTGCATTATTTGTATAATTAACCGATTGATGGACCTGGTTATAGGTGAATAATGCCGTTTGACCCAAGGCATCCGTGATCTTTGCATAGTTGCCCTGTTCATCATACTCATACTGTGTGGTATTGCCGTTGGCATCGGTTTTTTCAACAATGCGGGCAAACTCGTCATAGGCTGTTTTGGTCGTCCCGCCAAGGGGATCAGTTTCCGTAATGATCTGCCCGTCCGGATTCCACTGATACCGCCTTATTTCGCCAAGGCTGTCGGTAACCTCAGTCCATCCGATATGATCCAGATACCGGAAATTTTTTTCATCATACCCGTCAATACCTGAAGTTCGTATACAGCGCCCCTGCTCATCGAATCTAAATTCGAAAATACCGCCGCTTTTCAAAAACTCCCGGATCATCCTGGCGTCTTTGTCATATTCATACTGATCCGTATGCTTTAATGCATCAGCAGCAGTAGTCAACCGGCCCTTTCCGTCATATTCATAACGGATCAAAACCTGACGCTGGTGATCTGGAGCAAGAAAAGAAACAGCACTGATCTGATTTTCCGGGGTATAGTCAAGCACAAGAGAGCGCTGTTCAAGACGCTGCTTAATACAGGTCAATCGCCCTGCTTCATCCCAAAAAAGATCCAGACCCTGGCCGGTGACATCCTCAATGCCGGCCAAAGGCCAAGCCGCCCTTCTTTGTCCCTGATTGAAAACAAAGCGCTCGATTTCGCCCGTATCCACATCCCATTGTGTGATGATGTACTGACTGCCTCTTTTGCTCAGTTCCTGAAACGTTCCGAGATTGCGGACAATACCGCCCTGATCAATGGTGTGTTCAGGGTCGGCAAATTCCTGGGTGTCCCCTTCAGGCGATACAAAAATAAGCCCGGTTTCATTTTGGGTCAGGGAGGCAAAGTACCGGGTGGTCCATCCCGACCCCAGAGGCGTAGGCAGGCTGTCTAAAAGGGAGGTGCTGTACCGGCGTTCCCAGGTTAACGCCACCTTTCCGGGGATGGAAATATCTTCATGTGTGGAATAAAGCTCTCCCGATGCCACATCCACGGGATGTCCCGCACTTTTCCGACCCTGCACCATTTACATTTCCTTTACAATTCCACGGGTCCGACCGGACCCAGGTTATCTATTGCCTCAGCCGCCACTTCTTCGGCCTTGTCTTCGACTTTGAAACCGGGACACCCCGGCCCCGACCCCGGCGGAAACCGCCCCTTGCGCTGTACTCACGGCAATACCCCGTATCAAAGCCGCCATACTCACCCCGACCATTACATTTGAAAATCCCAGTGTCACGGCATTGGGAACCACGGGGATATCACTGCAGGATGTGGCCACCAACGGCGCTGCAAATGCCAGTGGTCCGCCGTTAACTGTGACATTGGGACTGCCCACGGCGGTGGACCCTTGAGCGCCCGGATAAGGTATGGGCGGCATCAGCAATTTTACCCAGGTCTGCCACTGGGTAAATGCGGCAAAACTGCCTTTAACGGTCTCCCAGGTCGTCACAGCGTTGGTCGTGTCAATCCCCGTAACATCCTTGATGAAGTCCTCCGCACTTTTGGGCTTGGGAATCATGGCGGCAATACCGGCAATGGCAATATTTGCCAGGGTCGTGAGAGCCATGAGCACCACGCCCATGGCGATATTGGTCAAGTATCGGGTCCAGTAAGACGCGTTGGTGGGCGTGGGCGGCACCGGAACCCCCTGGGGAATATGAACAAAATATCCCATGGCACCCACCGTACACGCCGGCATTCCGTTGATCAGCACGTCCGCTGATGGGAACTTGGGCGAGTGCCAGAGATATATCGGACCGAAATATGGATGGACCGGTACGCCCACAACGGCATGAACGTCTACGCCGACGACTGTATCCATCAGTTTGCTGGCCGGAAAAAGCGGCATTCTCTTCTCCTTTATTGCGGTTGGCCGTCTACCGTTTCACATCCACAATCTGAAGCGAACCGGTAATCCGTTTCCGGATATACATGACATTGACCCTGTCACCAGTGTCAATTGCTTGATATAAAGCCCTGCTGGTTGGAAATTGCGTTTTGTTACCGTCAATCTCCATTGTTAATATATACGCCTCAGGGGTGATTTGGGGCACGCTCTGGATCCGGTTCCCTATTTTTTGTGTGCTATATGTTTTACCCGCCTCACGGTACCCCTTTTCTATAATAACGGCACTGCCTTTTTTCTCCTCCAATCCAAAAGAGTTGATTCCCATAAAAACGGCATAGACCGCCACACCAGCCAGAATAATCCCACCAAAAACAGCCATAAAATTGACCGGCTGCGGTTTTCCGTAGTATTGTTGTCCACTCATTGGATATCCACCTCCATCTTGCGCATTTCAGGTAGCCAGTCCGGCCCCGGGTAAGAAACAGCGCCCCGCCATACAAGATCCAGTTGCCGTTCCTGGGCATGAATCATCACCGTATGCAGAACAACATCCGGTCTCTGTATGCCGTTACCGATGTCTATACCGATTCCGGGTATATCTCCCGGTAACCGGAAGTTCAATTGACACTCAGGGGTTAAATGGGCTAGGTGACAGGATTCATTTCCGTTTAAAAACGGAACCGCCAACCCTTGGGAAGCCCCGTTAAAAAACCGAAAATCCATGTCCGGCAGCTTGGTTTCTTCATATACTTTTTGCTGTGCAGCCGGAATAGCCGCTTTGTAAGCTTGCCTGAGCTCTTGTTCAAATGCCTTGTCTGCAGGCATGACACCGGCCAAGCCGGCCCGTGGCTGCCAGCTTTTGGCAAACCATCCCAATCCCTGGGGCATGGGTTGTGTTTCCCACTGCTTGATCCGGCCTGTAAAAATTCGTTCCGGCGAGAGCGGGTCACCCGGATCTTCGATATTTGGCAAAGAAAGATTTTCCATCTTATTTTTGCCGTTTCCGGCAACAAAACCGCACCCCAAATGATTACGGGGATAGACACAGGGCAGTCGGGGATCGGAATGGATATCAATACCGCCATAAGCATTTTCATAACGAATATCCATGGTTTCAAAGGGTTTTGGCTCTGAAAATACGGCTTTTCCCTTTCCCTGAAATGAGCAAACGCGGTCCCCGGTCACCAGGATATCTTTTCGAAACTGCCCAACGGCTATGGTGGCGGTCAGTTGCCGGACGGATGATCCTGCCGGGGCATATGCTTTTCCATTTAATACGATGTCTGTTGCCAATTTATAAGGAATAAAATCAGCCTCATACTGAACACAGGAATTCATGGGATCGCCATAGTGCATATCCCCGGGGATCAGCTTCCTGTCCGATTCTGCTCGGGTGCATGTCCCGTCCGGCACAATATCATAGGTCCGCTTCACCAGAACGCTTAAGATGTGTTCGCCTTCAGGAGACTGGCCGGGAAGAACTATTTTTCTCACCACATCCCCGTTATGGGCTTCAGATGGAGGCATGTCTTTTTGGCTTTCCAAATCGTTCATTGTTAACATATGGCCGTTTCAAGTTTTTTCATTTCCGGCAGCCAGTCGACCCCCGGATAGGTGTGTGCCCCGCGCCACACCAGATCAACCTGCATATCTTCCATTCGGATACACACCGTATGAAGCACCGGTGTCAGTTCTTTTTCACCCAAACCGATGTCCATCATCAAGCAAGGCGTTTCACCGGGCAATACAAAGGAAAAATCACCGTCCGGCGTCAAATGTTTGAGCCTGATGGTTTCATCACCGGAAAGATAGGGCAGTGACAATCCCAGTGATGCCCCATTGTTAAACCGAACGTCAAAGCCCGGCAGCTTAAATTGCCGGGCCAGGGCAATCTGGTTTTGCGGGACCAGGCCAAGGGCTTCTTCACGCATCACCTCATCGATATCCACAAATCCGGGAACGGCTCCCACAAAAGAACAACGCGGGTACCATGTTTTTTGAAACCAGCCAAATCCCTGGGGCAGCGGCTGCCGGTTCCACGCGTTTGCCTCTCCCATTACAATTCGCTCAGGGGTCAGCAAATCTTTTGGATCTTCCAGGTTTGGCAGTACAAGTCCATCAATGACTTCCGGGATATTTTTAATCGCAATGCCGGTGCCCAAAGGATTTCGGGGATAGGCAAAGGGCATGTCCGGATCACTGTTCCGGTCCCACCCCCCATACGCCTTTTCATACCGCAGTTCCATTTGCCTAAATGCAGCCGGCTCGGTAAACAACGGCTCCGGATTCCCATAGATGCATTTCCGGTCGCCGATAACCCGGACCACCTTTTGGTTTTCCCCGATTTCAATGACGGCATCCAGCATGTTGACCGGTTTCCCATCAGGCGCATAGGCTTTGCCGATCAATACAACATCCGTGGCTATCTTGTAGGGAGCCAGGTCGGATTCATACTTTACACACGCCCATTGGGGATCACCGTTATCGTAATATATATCGTTTTCTATCAGGCTTTCGAATCGCTCTGATCGTTTGGCCGGGGAATGGGGCTGGATATCATAGGTTCTTTTCAACAGCAAAGAAAAAATATGATCACCCGCCGCATTTTTACCCGGACGAACCGTATAAACTTCCTCAAACGTTTTATTTATTTTTTCGGCAAACATTCCTTGACCGGCACCTCTTTTTTTTCTTATTTCGAAGATCCACCCCCACCCCCCTTTGCCCGTATTCCTTGTATTTTACCAGGAACTGAGGAGCAAAGCATGATTTAGAAATTTTAATTTCAACCCAAACAGTATCTACGGATTCAGCATGACCATTCCACCGCTGACCGTATTGGTTGCAGCACCTGTGGAAATAACGATAGCCCCGGTTGTATTATGATCTGCCGTTGCCGCTGAAGTTATCGACGTACCAGCGATATTGACAGATGCCGATCCGTTGATGGCCAAATTGATTCCTGAAAGTTCAATGGTCCCGTCACTTTTCATTAAAAGCGTGCTGGCCCCCACCTGAAGCTGGATTTCCGTGGCTGCGGTAATATGAATTTTAGATTCATTTGACGTAATGGTGATATCTTTGCCAACCGTGGTTGACTGGGTGGCATCATAATTTTCCGTTAATGCGCCGCTGACATGATACTTGGCCGTATTTGCCGCCACATCATGGGAATAAGTTCCTTCCTTGACGGTGATACTTGTATCGCTCTGGATCGTTTCCGTAAAGGTGCCTGTTTCCACGGTGACGGAACGATTTCCGGATACCACCTTATTGGTCTGGTCATTCTCCACAGTCGTATTCATATCATACTGGGCATGAATGGTAATTTTCTCATTTCCTTTGGTGTCATCCATGGCCATTTCATTATACCCGCCGCCGCCGGGAGTGGTATTTGATTTCACTCCACTGACCATGCCGCTTCCGGGTAGTGCATAGGGAGGCATGGTGTCCTTGTTGTATACCCGGCCGGTAATAATGGGGCGATCCGGATCACCTTCAAGAAATTCGACAATAACTTCCTGTCCATATCGGGGAATGGCTACAGCTCCCCAATTTTTGCCGGCCCAGGGGTGGGAAACCCTTACCCAGCAGGAACTTTCAATATCTTTTTTTCCGTACCGGTCCCAATGAAACTGGATCTTTACCCGACCATACTCTTCTGTGGTGATTTCTTCTCCCGGATTTCCCACAACAATAGCCGTTTGAGGCCCCTGTACAAGCGGCTTTGGTGTAATCCGGGCCGGACGAAACGGAGTTTTGCTTTCCAGAACCGTAAAACTGGCAAAATATATCTCTTCTCCGCTGTCGGCAGAACTGTATTCGTTGGATTCGATCTCATGGGTGGTCGATTCCACCAGATATTCCCGATTCTGGTCCATTCTAGAGTATCCGGAAAGCGTAAACAGATGTCCCGCACAAAGCCCCCTGGCATTGGCCTGGCCGCTGATCTGTTCGTATTGGGCATGAAGCTCTTCTATCCGGGCACGAACATAAGTTTCCCCCTCATCTGCTTCCGTATATTCCCCGGGGTAATCAAAAATCTCCAGATCACTCCGGACATGGTCACGGCTGACTGCGGCCTTTACTTCCATATTGGCCTTGGGTTTTTTAAAATTAAACTCATTCAGGGCATAAACGCCCGGCTTTACCTCCTGGGATATGGACCAATCAAAAATATGCTCTTTTTCCCGTCGCAGGCCTAAATCCTGGGGATAATAGGGAATTTCGTCATATTCGGGGAAAACCGTATGGGCGCTGATATCATCCGCCAGGACAAGCAGATGCTTGTTTTCTTCATGCTTGAAAAAATAATATATGCCCTCCTGCTCCATGAGCCGACTGACAAAATTAAAATCTGTTTCCCGGTACTGCACGCAATATTCCCAATTCCGGTAGGCCCCGGTCAGTTTATCCTCAAAATCCGTAAATCCGTGTTCCCTGAAAATCTCCTTGATAATATCCGGAACCGTTTTCTCCTGAAAAATACGGCAGTCGGCCGTGCGGGTCAGAAACCAGAGCCAGGGGCTGATGGTGGCGCTGTAGGGCGTATAATCTTCCTCGGTATTCACATCAGACTGGTTGAACCGGGTGACAAATCCGTTAAAATATCTCTTTTTTCTATTTGGCAGATCAAGCCGGAGGGTGATGTTCTGACCAAGGAGATCCCCGAATGAGATATCCGGTTGACTGCTGAGCAGTTCAAGTTCGAACTGAAACAGCCGCCCCAATTCCTCAGTGCCGCTCATACGCTTGAACAGGAGGAGATCCTCTCCCAGGGGGGTGATTAACTCGACATGACGTTTGGTTTGCATCTGGGCCATAATTGCCTACTTATTGATTACCTTGTAATTGACTGATAAGGGTGGTTCCGCTCGCATGGACCCGGATGACCGTGGTTTTATTAGGCCGGATTCCTGTTGCGGTCCGCCATTGAGCGTTCTCGTTTCTAAAATGCCCCATGAAACCAATGGTACGGGTCTCAGCAGAAACCTCCCGGAGCAATTCGGTTTTTTTATCTCCGGGCTGAAGGATAATTTCCCTTTTTGCGATGAGTTCCTTACCGAGAGTTGCGGTATCGTCATCATACAACGCATTATAGTCTGCATTTTCGAAGGCTTCATAATATTTGAGCTGATAAATGCGCACCACCAAGGGTGATGGACGCCCCTGGTGGTCGGGATTGATTTCCGCGTCGGCCGTGAATTCAACAACCACAATGGTCGGCTCTGGAGGCAGGGGAGGGATTTTATCCTTAGAAAAAAAACCACATCCTGTCAACAACATCATCAAACAGCCTGTCATCAGCACTTTTTTCAGCATTCCTTTTCCTCCGATTCTTTGGGTCCTGTTCTTAATCTTGTGCTTGCGTTGAATCTTCATCCTGCGCTTCATTGAAACGGTATGCAAACTCGCCTTTTTCCTCACGAATATGCACGTCGGCAATGGGTTTTCCATCCAGAATACCCTCCAGTATCCGTCGGCTGATGCTCGGCAGTACGGTATTGGTCAGGATGGAATCAATCATGCGCCCGCCGCTTTCAAGCTCGGTGCAGCGGCTGATGATATGTGATATCACAGCCTCATCATAGGTAAAAGGAATCTTGTGATTTTCTCTGATCCGTTTTTCAATACGCCCCAACTGGAGGGTAATGATACGACCAAGCACCTCATCACTTAGAGGATAATAGGGAATGGTGATCAAACGCCCCAAAAGGGCGGCAGGAAACACATCCAGCATGGGTTTCCGCAAACTTTTTGCCATCCCCTCCGGCAGAGGCATCAAATCAGGATCCTTGCACATGTTCATGATCAGATCGCTGCCTACATTGGTGGTCAGCAGGATCAACGTATTTTTAAAGTCGATGAGCCGGCCTTCACCGTCTTCCATCCATCCCTTGTCAAACACCTGGAAAAAAATTTCATGGACGTCGGGATGGGCTTTTTCCACCTCATCCAGCAAGATCACGCTGTAAGGTTTGCGTCGAACCGCTTCGGTTAAGACCCCGCCTTCACCGTATCCGACATACCCTGGTGGGGCTCCCTTGAGGGTGGAAACCGTATGGGACTCCTGGAACTCACTCATATTGATGGTCACCACATTCTGTTCACCGCCGTAGAGGGCTTCGGCCAAGGCCAGAGCGGTTTCCGTCTTTCCAACCCCTGAAGGGCCGGCCAGCATAAAAACACCAATGGGCTTCTGGGGGTTGTCCAGGCTTGCCCGGGAGGTTTGGATGCGTTTGGCAATCATTTCCAGGGCATGGTCCTGACCGATAATGCGGCGGCCGATAATGTCGGAAAGACTTAAAACTGTACTGATCTCATTTTTCATCATCCGGCCCACCGGGATACCGGTCCAGTCTCCCACGACAGCGGCCACAGCTTGAAAATCCACAGTTGGCAGGATCAGAGGATTATCGCCCTGAAGTTCACGCATCTCATTTATCAGGTTGCTTAATTGAGTTTTCAGGTCTTCAACATCCTCTTGTGCCGGGACCTGTTCTTTTTCCTCTATTTCTTCGTTGGAAGGATCGGCCTTATCTGACCGTTGCTGAAGGGTTTGCTGGAGGCTGAGAATCTTTTCCACCACCTCTTTTTCGGCCTGCCACCGCTCTT
>Ga0193962_1000294_pt1 | contig 22997 bp, 20 predicted proteins | sample FB_5_MG_FD_140335 | JGI IMG/M metagenome (GOLD analysis project Ga0193962, IMG submission 140335) | Microbial mat bacterial communities from the Broadkill River, Lewes, Delaware, United States - FB_5_MG | ecosystem: Environmental > Aquatic > Freshwater > River > Microbial mats | place: USA... | reverse complement strand
GCCAAACCTTGCACCATCGGATCGATTGAACCAAATACCGTGGCAGCGCTCTGCTCGCTTTGCACAAGGTGCTTTGCTTTATTGGTACGGAATGAGCGGGTAAGGCCTAGAATATTAATCGCTTCAAGAATGCTGGTTTTACCGCTGCCGTTCTCTCCACAAATAATATTGATCGCTTGAGAGGGCGCGAAGGAGATCGAGCTTATATTGCGAACGTGTTGTATCTGTAATTTTGATATGGACATCAGGCGGGGAGGATATATGGGGGCTTATAATCGCCCCCAAGTGATGAATCTAATGGGTAATTCACAGTCAAGGCTGTGAATTACATACGCATTGGCATAACAACGTAAACACTGCCTTCTTCATCAAATCCCTCTACAAGTGCGCTAGAGTTAGAATCAGATAAGGTTAAACGTACGACGTCTGAATTAAGAATAGATAAGCAATCCAGTAAGTAGTTAACGTTAAAGCCAACTTCTAAGCTGTCGCCATCGTAATCGACTGCGAGTGTCTCTTCTGCTTCTTCCTGCTCAGGGTTATTAGCCATGACTTGAAGATAGCCCGATGATAGCGCAAGACGTACACCACGGTATTTCTCGTTAGAAAGTATCGCGATACGGCTAAGTACCTGACGCAGTTCCATACGGTCACTTAGGAGTATTTTGTCGCCATTTTTCGGAATAACACGCTCATAATCAGGGAATTTGCCATCAACAAGCTTAGAGGTAAATGTAAAATCACCAACATGTGCACGTATATGGCTAGCACCGATAACAAGTCGCAGTTCATCTTCTCCGTTTTGTAGAAGACGCGCTAACTCCAAAATACCTTTACGTGGAACGATGATTTGATGTTGCAAACCCTCTTGTGCTTCAACTGGCGTTACACTCGTCGCTAGACGGTGTCCGTCTGTTGATACAGAACGCAGTTGACCATCTGCAATCTCAAGCAGCATACCATTCAGGTAGTAACGCACATCTTGCTGCGCCATGGAGAAACCTGTTTTATCAATCAGGTTTCGTAATTGCTGTTGGATCATCGACAGCTCTAGTGTTTCTGGACTGTCTTCAACATTTGGAAACTCTGCTGCAGGGAGAGTAGATAGGCTAAAGCGACTACGACCTGCTTTGATCACCATCTTCTGACCCGTAAGCGTCAGTTCGATTCGTGCAGAATCTGGCAGCGATTTACAGATATCCATCAGCTTACGTGCAGGCACTGTGACAGAACCTGCTTCAGCAGGTTCATCCAGTGTCACACGTCCAACCAGCTCGACCTCAAGGTCAGTACCGGTCATAGACAGCTGATCTCCTTCAGCTACCAATAAAATATTGGATAGCACTGGCAATGTCTGTCGACGTTCCACCACACCTGCTACTAATTGCAGAGGCTTAATAAGCGCTTCACGTGAGATGACAAATTTCATCGTTTACCCACCTACCTTTAATATATGGCCGGTCTAACCGGTATATTTACGCCGTTAAATGACGCAGTAAATTCTTATAATCTTCTCTGATATCCGAATCACTTTCACGTAGCTCCTTAATCTTACGACAAGCGTGGAGCACCGTTGTGTGATCTCGACCACCAAACGCATCACCGATTTCCGGTAAACTATGGTTGGTCAATTCTTTAGATAAACTCATCGCCACCTGGCGCGGTCTAGCTACAGAACGACTGCGTCTCTTCGACAGCAGATCAGAAACCTTAATTTTATAATAATCAGCTACAACTCGTTGAATATTATCAATACTAACCTGTTTATCCTGCAATGCCAGCAGGTCTTTCAGAGATTCTTTAATAAAAGGTGTCGTAATCGCACTGCCCGTAAAGTGAGCATTAGCAATAACGCGCTTTAACGCACCTTCAAGTTCTCGAACATTTGAGCGAATCTTCTGAGCTAAGAAGAAAGCAGAATCATCTGGCAGGCGTACCCGCGCTTCATCAGCTTTCTTCATTAATATAGCAACGCGCGTTTCAAGTTCCGGCGGCTCAATGGCAACCGTTAAGCCCCAGCCAAAACGCGATTTTAAGCGTTCTTCTACGCCATTAATCTCTTTAGGATAGCGATCACTGGTTAAGATCATCTGCTGACCACCTTCAAGCAGTGCATTGAAGGTGTGGAAAAACTCTTCCTGTGAGCGCTCTTTACCGGCAAAGAACTGTATGTCATCAATAAGTAACGCATCTACAGAACGGTAGTAACGCTTAAAATCATTGATCGCATTCAGTTGCAGTGCCTTAACCATGTCCGCAACGAAACGCTCAGAATGCAAATATACTATTTTAGCATTCGGGTTTCGCTTTAACATTTCATTACCCACCGCGTGCATCAAGTGGGTTTTACCTAAACCTACACCACCATAAATAAACAGAGGATTATAGGAAACCCCCGGGTTATCACCTACCTGACGGGCAGCGGCGAGTGCAAGCTGGTTAGATTTACCTTGAACAAAACTATCAAACGTAAACGATTGATTTAAATTTGATTGCGGATGCTTTAAACCACCTTCTACATTTACACGTCGTTCCTGAGAATGACTCGTCTGATGATGTGAAGTTTGGTGATGTGCAGGAGGCGCCGCCGGTGTCGGCATATGCATCGGCATCTGAATTTGAGAAGGTTCAGGCTCTTGTATACCGGGTTGGAATACATTCTCTCTTGGCGCTTCGATAACTGGCGCCGCAGCGGGTTGCGTAACAACTTGCTCTTGTTCCGGGACAAAAACCGGTTCAGGTGCTGCACTAAACGTTGATTGAGCAACAGGTGCTGGAGCAGGGCGACGGTTATAAGTAGCAGCAGCGGTACGAGGCCGAGGAGGAGCCCCTCGGTTATTAGCAACTTCTAAAGCGACTTCCGTGGCAATATCACCGCTGACATCACAGACAACTTGACGAATACGAGAAAGAAATTTGTCATTCACCCAATCACGCACGAAACGATTCGGAGCTACGAGAACTAACCGATCAGCACTATCTGGAGAGACCTTTAATGGTCTTATCCAAGTATTATATTGCTGAACGGGAAACTCATCCTGAAGGCTGTGCAAACAACGCGCCCAAAGTTCCGTCGACATAGGGGAGAGGCCCTTCTCTAATCCTGTGATTATGGTTATTAGTATCGCACCCAGAAAATGCAGAAGAACTGCATAAAGGAGATGATCCCGAGTTATCTATAGATTCTAACGACTTCTGCTTCACTTATCCACAAAGCAGCGTGCTTTTTTTTATCTAATTTCAATCTTGGCTCCTGTTGTAAAAGCCTGATAAGTAAAGGGCTTGGGAAAAGTTATCGAATGCTTTTTCGCAACTAAATAACAACTAACCCACTTTTTATCCCTAAAGTTATACAGTGAGAAAAGTGTGTTATTTAGGGTCTCCAGGAGACTTATCCACAGAATCCACAGATTTAATAACAATTTCATTCATTGCCACTGATTTAATAACTAATTTTTCCTCGTTAACGTCTATTTTTACGTTGCTAATCACATCGTAAATAATTGCTAAATATCTAAACGACAAATTTCAACGATAAGACACCTCTATTTAGCGCTACCGACGTAGGGAAAAAGAAACCAACAAGCCATCAACTTATGACATCTACCTATATATAGACAGTAGAGTAGGGAATAGAGCGAAATAGACCTGGTCAATAGTGAGATACCACCTATTTTGAAGCGCATAAAATGGCTAAAAACCCAGAAATTGCGAAAAAACAGTGATTATTAGTAAAAAGAGATTGAACACACCCAACAAATTCAATAGAATTCCGCCTCTATTTTTTCGCGTGGCTCTTTTGCTGCGTATTTCAATTATCAAACGCGTTCGCAGGATTGTCCGATGAAAAGAACATTTCAACCAAGCGTACTAAAGCGTAAACGTACTCACGGATTCCGTTCACGTATGGCTACTAAAGCTGGACGTGCGGTTATCAACCGTCGTCGCGCTAAAGGCCGTAAACGCCTGTCAGCTTAATGGCTGGCACACGGTCTGGTTTATTTGAATGACCGAATTCAGTTACCCGCGCCGGTTACGATTACTAACCGGTAGGGACTTTCAAAGTGTGTTTGACGACGTACAGCTGAAAGTACCAGACCAGCCTCTCCTCATACTTTCTCGTCCTAACGATCTTGGCCATGCCCGGATTGGTTTTGTTATTTCTAAAAAAAATGTTCGTCAGGCGGTGAAACGAAACCGCGTTAGGCGTATCATTCGCGAATCATTTCGTCATAACCAACATAATTTACCAGCTGTAGACATTATCATCCTTGCTCGAAAGGGCTTAGGAGAGATGGAAAACGAAAATGTCCACAAGCTAATGAAGAAGTGCTGGTCGCGATTGAATAATAAATCGAGAAAGTTAAAGAAAACCTGATTTGGTCCTTAAACCCATGGATGTACAGCGCATAATTCTCATTGGAGCACTTTGTCTGATCAGCTACATGCTGGTGCTACAATGGAACCAAGACTACGGTCAGCAACCCGAAGCTCAACAAGTAACAACGTCTGTATCTGCTTATCAGAGTGAACCGGTTGGTTCAGATCTGCCTGCGGCTGAAGAGTCTGCACAAGCTGGTGATCTGCCAGCCACTGCAGCTCAAGCAAAGCAAGCGTCATTAGTAGATATCAAAACAGACGTATTGAATGTAACGATCGACACTAAAGGTGGCGACATTATTCAGGTATCGCTACCTGAGTATAAAGCTACATTAGGTTCTGAGCTTCCGTTCGTTCTACTTGAACAGACAGTTAACCGCACTTATGTATCACAAAGTGGTCTAGTCGGTAAAAACGGTCCTGATGCCAACCCTAACGGCCGCCCAACGTATTCAGTTAATCAAACTGAGTTTACCTTAGCGGATCAAGAAAAAATCTCTGTTGATTTAACCTACACCGATGAAAAAGGTGTTCAGGTTACTAAACGTTATACCTTCAGCAAAGGTTCTTACGAGATTGGCCTTGAGTTCATCGTTAATAACCAGTCAACCGAAAGTTGGACTGCTAACTTGTTTGGTCAAATCAAACGAGATCGTAGTGAAGATCCAACATCATCGACTGAAATGGGCATGCAATCTTATTTAGGTCCTGTTTTCTCTACACTTGAAAACAACTACCAAAAATATGATTTTGACGATATCGATGACAAGCAGTTTAAAGAGACAAGTAAAGATGGTTGGGTTGCGATGTCTCAGCACTACTTCCTTAGTGCTTGGATCCCCGAAAAAGGCGCTGAATATAATTACCAAACACGTAAGTTAAACGGTAACTATATTGCAGGCTTCCTATCTCCAGATTTCACTGTTGCTGCTGGCGAAAGTAAAACGGTTACGGCTAACTTCTTCGCAGGTCCAAAAGACCAGGATACGATGGAGATTGCTGATGAAAACCTTAAGCTTACCGTCGACTATGGTGTTCTTTGGTGGATCGCTTCACCACTCTACATGTTGCTAAAATGGATTCATGACCTTGTAGGCAACTGGGGTCTAGCCATTATTGGTATCACTATTATAGTGAAAGCGGCACTCTTCCAGCTTAATGCTAAAGCCTTTAAATCAATGGCTAAGATGCGTAAGTTTGGCCCTGAGATGACACGTCTTAAAGAGCTTTATGGTGATGATCGCCAGAAGATGTCTTCTGAGATGATGAAGCTGTACCAAAAAGAGAAGATCAACCCTCTTGGCGGCTGCTTACCAATTGTTGCTCAGATGCCGATCTTCATCGCCCTCTATTGGGTATTGATGGAATCAGTAGATCTTCGTCATGCTGAGTTTTTATACCTAGCCGATCTATCTGTTAAAGATCCATACTTCATCCTACCTATCATCATGGGTGTAAGTATGTTCATCCAACAGATGTTAAACCCAACGCCTCCTGATCCAATGCAGGCGAAGATTATGAAGATGCTACCTATCATGTTCACATTCTTCTTCCTATGGTTCCCAGCGGGTCTAACTCTATACTGGGTAGTGAACAATATTCTTTCTATTGCTCAACAATATCTGATCAATAAGCAGATAGAAAAAGAGTAAGGTTGTTCCTTAACATTAAAAAGCCGCTACAAATTAGCGGCTTTTTTGTGCCTGCTCGTTGGACAACAAAATGATAAACTGCCATCAAAATAGTTTCGATAATCCTGAAGAGCTTCAATATGACACTGAGTGCAAAAGATACGATTACAGCCCAAGCAACTCCCCCCGGACGCGGTGGTGTCGGCATAGTACGTATTTCAGGCCCTATGGCAAAAGAGATTTCGACTCAGGTATTAAAAACCGAACTCAAGCCAAGATATGCTTATTACGGCCCTTTTTTTGATAATAATGATCAAGAGATCGATCAAGGGATAGCGCTTTACTTCCCTGGACCTAACTCATTTACCGGTGAAGATGTACTTGAGCTTCAAGGCCACGGTGGGCCAGTGATTGTCGACCTTATATTAAAAAGGGCAATAGAGTTGGGTGCGCGTTTAGCAAAGCCAGGTGAATTCTCAGAACGTGCTTTTTTAAACGATAAATTAGACTTAGCCCAAGCTGAAGCTATCGCCGATCTTATTGATAGTTCATCAGAGCAAGCAGCACGCTGTGCTATCCGTTCACTCCAGGGTGAGTTTTCAAATCGGATACACAGCCTAGTAGAAGCGCTTATTCAATTAAGGATCTATGTCGAAGCCGCGATTGATTTCCCAGAAGAGGAGATCGATTTTCTCGCTGATGGCAAAGTATTAAATGACCTTAGTACCATCTTATCTAAAGTGACAGACGTTCAGGCAGAAGCAAAGCAGGGCAGCTTGTTGCGTGAAGGGATGAACGTAGTGATCGCAGGAAGGCCTAATGCCGGCAAATCCAGTTTATTAAATGCATTAGCGGGACGAGAAACTGCGATCGTGACCGACATTGCAGGCACAACTCGGGATGTTCTAAGAGAGCATATTCATATCGATGGCATGCCATTACATATTATTGATACTGCAGGGCTACGAGATGCGCCCGATGAGGTAGAACGTATAGGCATAGATCGGGCTTGGCAGGAGATAAATAAAGCAGACCTCGTACTATTGATGGTAGATAGCCAAAGCATAACAACAGATGACCCTGAGCAAATATGGCCAGAGTTTGTTAACAAACTTCCTGACTCAAGCCGCATAACCGTAATTCGTAATAAAGCAGACCTGAGTGGGGAACCTATTGCCATCAGTGAAGCACATGACCATACAACGATAACGCTATCCGCTAAATCACAAACCGGTGTCGATCTATTAAGAGATCACCTCAAACAATGCATGGGGTTTAGCGCAACAACAGAGGGTGGCTTTATGGCGAGAAGGCGTCACCTTGATGCACTTGCTCGTGCTCATGAGTTATTACAAATCGGCTATGACCAACTTGAAATTAACGGTGCCGGTGAATTACTGGCTGAAGACCTCCGCCAAGCGCAACAAACATTGAGTGAAATTACAGGTGCGTTCTCATCTGATGATCTACTCGGACGTATTTTCAGCTCTTTTTGCATTGGTAAGTAATCACTTCTATTGAGATATGGCCAATAAGCATTTATTTTAGTCATATCTCAATTTTCTTTTATACTCCCTTCACTTAAGTATTCCCCGCCTTTCTCACAACTAAGTCCTAAGTTATTATCAGCTTATCCACAAAACAGTTCTTCTATTTTTACGACGAGCATGCAATAAAATAGTGCATAACAGCAAGAACAACTCTGAATTACTCTTTATAAACATAAAGTTACATCCATACACACCCTGATTATAAAGCACACAGCAGGATAGGCCATCTAGACTTAAAATACTTATCTACAGAAGCTGTGAATAAATTGTATAGGAGTGATGCAGTAAGCTAGGTATAAACATGTGGATAGTTACCCCTGTGGAAAAGTAGTCTATATATCCACAAGTTACGCTGAGGGTGTGCAGACTATATATCCACCTTTAATTACCATTTATCATTGCTCTAATTGATTGATTTATAATGATAAAATCGTGTTACCACCAGAAAACACGCTCCCTATTAATAATCATTATTATAAAAAACATATATATATTCTTTAAATAATATAATTCTTAAATAAAAAAAGAGGGTTAACAGATCTGTATAAAAAATGATCATTCCTAATACCGGTCAGTAAATGTATAATCAGCGGCCATTTCAGAATCCTTATTTCAACCAGTGCTTTAAAAGTCTTAACCAGATCTAACAGCATTCTTTTTAGAGGTAATACAACAGTGGATTTTCCAACCCACTTTGATGTCATTGTTATTGGTGGCGGACATGCAGGAACAGAAGCTGCGCTAGCATCTGCTCGTACAGGTGCAAAAACCTTATTGCTAACCCATAACATTGAAACCTTAGGACAGATGTCATGTAACCCTGCGATAGGTGGAATAGGCAAAAGTCATTTGGTAAAAGAGATAGATGCTTTAGATGGAGCAATGGCACGTGCTACCGATAAAGGTGGTATTCAATTTAGGACGTTGAATTCTCGTAAAGGGCCCGCTGTTAGAGCGACAAGAGCCCAAGCTGATCGCATTTTGTATAAAGCAGCTGTGAGACAAATCTTAGAAAATCAGCCTAATTTAGATATATTCCAACAATCTGCTGACGATCTAATTATCGAAGGGGATGCTGTCAGAGGTGTTATTACTCAAACAGGTATTCGCTTTAAAGCAAAATCGGTTGTTTTAACTGCAGGTACGTTCCTTGGTGGTGTTATTCATATCGGTTTAGAGAATCACTCAGGAGGCCGAGCTGGCGATCCTCCATCAATTGCTTTAGCTAAGCGATTACGTGAACTCCCTTTCAGAGTTGATCGATTAAAGACCGGTACACCTCCTCGTATTGATGCGCGCAGTGTTGATTTCTCTGTTATGCAGGAACAACCGGGTGATAAGCCGACACCTGTGATGTCTTACATGGGCAAATTAAGTGATCATCCAGAGCAGATTAGCTGCTATATCACTTACACCAATGAAAAAACCCATGATATTTTACGTAGTGGTTTAGATAGATCACCGATGTACACCGGTGTGATAGAAGGGGTGGGGCCACGTTATTGCCCATCGATTGAAGATAAAATTATGCGCTTTGCCGATAAAGATCAGCATCAAGTGTTTGTTGAACCTGAAGGTTTAACAACGCATGAACTCTATCCAAACGGCATATCAACAAGCTTACCATTTGATATTCAACTGGCGGCAGTGCAATCCATTCGTGGATTTGAAAATGCGCATATTGTTCGTCCTGGATACGCCATTGAATATGATTTCTTTAACCCGCAGGATCTGAAACATACCCTTGAGACCAAATATATGGATGGTCTCTACTTTGCTGGGCAGATCAACGGAACAACAGGCTATGAAGAAGCGGGCGCACAAGGATTACTTGCTGGCGCAAACGCCGCTTTACGGGCGCTTGATAAAGACCAGTGGTATCCACGTAGGGATGAAGCTTACATCGGTGTGCTTGTTGATGACTTGATCACATTAGGAACATCCGAGCCTTACCGTATGTTTACTAGCCGTGCTGAGTATCGTCTGATCCTGCGTGAAGACAATGCCGATCTTCGTTTGACCGAAAAAGGTCGTGAGTTAGGCCTCGTTGGGGATGAACGTTGGCAAGCATTCTGCGAGAAAAAAGAATCGATAGAGCGTGAGCAGCAACGTCTTAAAGAAACATGGATTCAGCCAGGTTCATCTGAGGCGGATGAACTTGCCCCTAAGTTGAAAACGCCGCTATCAAGGGAATATAACTTAGCAGATCTACTTAAACGCCCTGAACTGTCATACGGTGATGTTGCCAATCTTAAAGGCGAGGGTGTTGCCGATGGTCAAGTTGCTGAGCAAGTAGAGATACATAACAAATATGCGGGTTATATTGATCGCCAGAAAGATGAAATAGAGCAGATGCGCCGTCAGGAAAATACAGCGCTACCTGAAGGCTTTGATTATGAACAGGTGGGTGGTTTATCCAACGAATTGAAAGCGAAGCTTCAAGATGTTCGGCCTGAAACCATTTCTCAAGCGTCGAGAATCCAAGGGATGACTCCGGCAGCGATCTCTCTGTTATTGGTTTATTTGAAAAAGCATCAGTTAAGCAAGAACAATCAATCGAGCACGCAGGGAAAGGCTGTTAACTAATGAATCATTTTACTCAAGAAACATTAGAATCAGCGCTGCAACGGGGTATTAAAAAACTCGGATTGGTGATTAGTGAACAGCAAGTAGATCAGCTTATTCGCTATTTAAATCTTCTTATCAAGTGGAACAAAGCGTATAACTTAACCGCGGTTAGGGACCCACTTGAGATGGTGAATCGTCACTTGATCGATAGTTTGAGCATTGTTCCCTATGTCGAAGGCAAGAGAATTATCGATGTAGGTAGCGGACCAGGGCTTCCCGGTATACCGCTTGCGATCTGTTATCCTGATCTACCGATAACAACCTTGGACAGCAACGGTAAAAAAACACGCTTCCAACTTCAAGTGAAGACAGAGCTTGGGTTAGATAATTTAACCGTCGTTAATGACCGCGTTGAAAACTGCCAGTTTGAGCCTTTCGATCAGGTAATATCAAGGGCTTTTGCTTCGATTGAAGATATGATTAATTGGACCCATCAGCTTTGTAGTGAAGAGGGTGTTTTTCTTGCAATGAAAGGTCTGTATCCTGAAGAGGAACTATCTGCACTACCAGATGGTTTTGAATTAAAAAGTTGTCACCGATTACAAGTTCCGGAGACAGAAGGTGAAAGGCATTTGCTAGTTTTAGGGAGACACTAGGCGTGGCAAAGATCCTAACGATCACGAACCAGAAGGGAGGCGTAGGTAAAACAACAACCTGCGTCAATCTGGCTGCATCACTGGCCGCTACGAAAAAGAGAGTGTTGCTGGTGGATCTTGATCCGCAGGGTAATGCAAGTATGGGAAGTGGTATTGATAAACATGCCCTTGAAAATACGGTTTATGAAGTACTTACTGATAAAGTTCACATCAGTGAAGCGATCAATAAAGACACCGTAGGCGGTTATGATCTGATCGGTTCTAATGGTGATCTGACCGCAGCGGAAGTTGAACTGCTGCAGATACCTCGTCGTGAATTTCGCTTAAAAATGGCACTGATGGAAGTGGCCGATGATTACGATTTTGTATTGATCGATAATCCGCCTTCGCTAAATTTATTGACCGTGAATGCGTTAGCCTCTTCCGCGGGGGTCATCATTCCTATGCAGTGTGAGTATTATGCATTGGAAGGGATCTCTGCATTGATCGGAACGATTGACAAGATAAACAAGCGTCTTAATCCTACGCTGAAAATTGAAGGGATCTTACGTACGATGTTTGATCCGCGTATGAGTTTGACAAAAGATGTCTCCTCCCATCTTGTCGAATATTTTGGCGATAAAGTGTATCGCACGGTTATACCAAGAAATATTCGCTTAGCAGAAGCTCCGAGTCATGGTCTGCCTGCTTTGCTTTATGATAAAAACTCCCGTGGTGCTGTTGCTTACCTAGCATTAGCAGGAGAGTTGATTCGCCGTACCCAATTGGAAGAAAAAGAACAATCACAGGAAGCATAATCGATGGCTAAAAAGCGTGGGCTGGGAAAAGGTCTGGATGCTCTATTGTCTAGTGTTAGTGACGTTGAAGAGAAAGTAACAACTCAGGCAGCTGAATCGATAGACGGATATCGTCTATTGCCTGTTGATGTTATTCAACGTGGTAGATATCAGCCTCGTCGAGATATTGAACCTCAAGCACTTGAGGAATTAGCCAATTCGATTAAAGCACAAGGTGTGATGCAACCGATCGTGGTTAGACCGATTGATTCTGATCGCTTTGAGATTATTGCAGGTGAGCGTCGTTGGCGTGCGACACAGATGGCGGAATTGATGGAAATTCCGGCAATTGTGAAAGATGTTCCCGATGAAGCTGCCATCGCTATGGCGCTTATTGAAAATATTCAGCGTGAAAATTTAAACCCGATCGAAGAAGCTATTTCATTGCAGCGTTTGCAAGATGAGTTTGAATTAACTCAGCAAGAAGTGGCAGATGCGGTGGGTAAATCACGCTCAGCCGTCACAAATCTTCTTCGTTTGATGAATCTGACGGATGAAGTTAAAAAAATGCTGGAGTATGGCGATCTTGAAATGGGTCATGCCCGTGCATTACTTGCGCTTGATGATGCTGTTCAGCTGCAAGCGGCTCAAGAAGTTGCCGGCCAAGGTTTATCTGTACGTCAAACAGAGGCACTGGTTAAGAAGTTTCAACAGGGTGACGCTGAGCCAGTAGAGAAGGTCAAAGCAGAGCTAGATCCCCGGCTTAGTGAGCTTGCGGGCGAGCTGTCTATTCGTTTTGCGACCAATGTAGCGATCTCCGAAAATGCAAAAGGTAAGGGCAAAATCACCATTAATTATGATGATTCGGATACCCTCGATACTATCTTGCAACTACTAAAATAATTAGCTTGAACTACTACTTTGGCACTTAATAAAACTGACATAGCGCATTTTCTGCTAAGACATTAGTGCAAATGCGCAAACTGCCTGTTGTCTCGGCAGGCCTAAGCTCATATAATCGGCACGCATTTTGGACTATGATGCTCCAAAATAGAGCGCAGTTAGAGATCGTTTTTTAGGGTTATTGATTGATGGCAATGGATCAGGGGAACCGAAAGCAAGGTATCCATAGCCGGAAAACTAGAAAACAAGTTTTTAAAATATTTCTGATGCAGGCGCTGTTGTGTGTCGCGGTATCAGCAGTTTTACTGCTTGATAACACAGTCACAGCATATTCAGCGCTACTCGGTGGAGGTTTGTATCTCTTACCTAATCTCTATTTTGCACATCGTGCACTGACTTTTCGCGATAAACAAAGCGCGGGAAGAGCATTAGCCGAAATGTATGTGAGCCAAATATGGAAAATGGGATTGAGCATACTGGCATTTGCCGCAGTGTTTATCTTGATTCAACCTCTGAATCCATTTTCCCTATTTGGCACATTCATCCTGATGCAGATATCAGCATGGTTTGCACAGATGAAACTAAATAAAAGATTCCTAAAACTTTGAACGAGAGAAACTGAGAATGGCTAGTGAAGGCGGAACTCTCACCTCCTCAGAATATATATCCCACCACTTAACCAATTTAACATTTGGTAAGTTGTCAGAAGGCACTACGCGTTATGATGGCTCAGTGGTAGGTGAGGGTGGTACTTGGACATTTGCACACGGTACTGAAGCAGCAGATATGGGCTTCTGGGCAATCAATGTAGATACAATGGGCTGGTCAATTGTACTTGGCGTATTGTTTCTTTGGTTGTTTACTAAAGTCGCTAAAACTGCGACATCTGGCGTGCCTGGCAGTACACAAAACTTTGTAGAAACGATCATCGAATTTGTTGATGAAAACGTTAAAGGTATCTTCCACCATAAAAATCCAATGATTGCACCGCTATCATTAACGATTTTTGTATGGATTTTCCTAATGAATACAATGGATTTGATCCCAGTAGATTGGATTCCATTTATTGCATCGGAAATGGGTATTTCGTACATGAAAGTGGTACCGACGACTGACGTGAATGCGACAGCGGGTATGGCATTAAGTGTATTTGCCTTAATTATTTATTACAGCATCAAACAGAAAGGTTTGGGTGGTTTCTTAGCTGAGCTATCTTTCCAGCCTTTAGGTAAGTGGATGCTTCCATTCAACCTGTTCCTAGAACTTGTCGGACTATTAGCTAAACCAATCTCTTTGGCGCTACGTTTGTTCGGTAACATGTACGCTGGTGAAATGATCTTCATCCTGATCGCTTTACTACCGTTCTGGGCACAGTGGGTACTTTCAGTACCTTGGGCAATTTTCCATATTCTGGTAATTACCCTACAGGCGTTCATCTTCATGGTCCTAACAATTGTTTATATGGCTATGGCGTATGATCACCACTAAGGGTGGTTGTAGATAAAGAAAAGCAGTAAAACAGATTTTTTTGAAAATTTTTAAATTTAAAACTTAAAGTGGAGAAAAACTGATGGAAATGGCATTGCTGTACATCGCTGGTGCGCTGATGTTGGGTCTTGGCAGCGTAGGTGCTGCGGTTGGTATCGGTATCCTAGGTGGTAAATTCCTAGAAGGTGCTGCTCGTCAACCTGAGCTTATCCCTCTTCTACGTACGCAGTTCTTCATCGTAATGGGTCTAGTAGATGCTGTACCTATGATCGGTGTAGGTCTTGGTCTGTACGTACTGTTCGCTGTTGCGTAAGTAACTACAAGTCGTAAGACTGACTTGTCGATTAACTTAATCAACCGCGAGAGGTAATGGCGTGAATATCAATCTAACCATCATTGGTCAGGCCATCGCTTTCTTTATTTTTGTCGTTTTCTGCATGAAATATGTATGGCCACCAATTACGGCCGCACTTGCAGAGCGTAAAAGAAGATTGCAGAAGGTCTGGACGCTGCTGATCGTGCTGAGCGTGATTTACAGCTGGCTCAAGAAAAAGCCACTGAGAATATGCGTAAAGGCAAAGAAGAAGCAGCCGCCGTCATTGAACAGGCTAACAAGCGGGCTAACCAGATTATCGAAGAAGCTAAAGAGAAAGCTGTGGAAGAAGCAGGTCGTGTTAAAGCGGCAGCAACAGCTGAACTAGAACAAGAAGTTAACCAAGCACGTGAAGCATTACGTGGTCAGGTAGCTACTCTAGCCCTAGCGGGTGCAGAGAAGATTCTAGAAGCATCTATCGATGAAAAGGCACATGCACAGCTTGTTGAAAAACTGGCCGCTGAGCTTTAAAGCGAGGTTTAACGATGGCTGAAGTCAACACTGTCGCTCGGCCTTATACCAAAGCAGCTTTCGAGTTTGCAATGGATAAGGGTAACCTTGATCAGTGGTCCGCTACGTTATCTCTAGCTGCAGCAGCGGCTGAAGATGAGAAAGTAGCGAGTGTACTGAACAACCCTGCTCTGACAGACTCACAGAAAGCTGACCTTATGGTTAGCATTTGTGAAGATGCAGATGAGGCGGGCAAGAATTTCCTTAAGCTTCTGGCTGGGAACAAACGTTTGGCATTATTGCCAGAGATCACTGCTCAGTTTAATAAGCTGAAAGCTGATCAAGAGAAGTCACTAGATATTGAAGTGATAACAGCGTTTGAACTGGTAGATGCTCAGCAGGAAAAACTTGCACAGGCACTGAAAACCAAACTAGGTCGTGATGTAACACTGACTTCTCAGGTAGATAAATCTATCTTGGGTGGTGTAGTAGTTCGCACAGACGACTTAGTGATCGACGGCTCCGTTCGCGCTCGACTTGCGAAGTTGGCCGAAGCGATGAATTCCTGAGGGGAATAAAGCATGCAGCAACTGAATCCTTCTGAGATCAGTGAGATTCTCAAGAAGCGCATTGAAAACATCGATGTGACTTCAGAAGCCCGTAATGAGGGCACTGTAGTTAGCGTTTCCGATGGTATCATTACGATCCACGGTCTTGCTGACGTAATGTACGGGGAAATGATCGAATTCCCTGGCGGTATCTATGGTATGGCTCTTAACCTTGAGCGTGATTCCGTAGGTGCTGTTGTATTGGGCGACTACCAAAACCTAGTAGAAGGTGCGACTGCACGTTGTACTGGACGTATTTTGGAAGTGCCAATTGGTCCGGAACTGCAGGGTCGTGTAGTAGACGCTCTGGGTAACCCGATCGATGGTAAAGGTCCAATCGAAACTAAATTAACTGACGCTGTAGAAAAGGTTGCACCTGGTGTAATCGAGCGTCAGGGCGTAGATCAGCCAGTACAGACTGGCCTTAAAGCAATCGATTCCATGGTGCCAGTTGGCCGTGGTCAGCGTGAGTTGATCATCGGTGACCGTCAGATTGGTAAATCTGCGATTGCAATCGACGCTATCATCAACCAGAAAAATACAGGCGTTAAATGTATTTACGTAGCAGTAGGTCAGAAACAGTCTACTATCGCTAACGTTGTACGTAAGCTTGAAGAGCACGGCGCAATGGATCACACCATTGTTGTTGCTGCTGGTGCCGCTGATCCTGCAGCAATGCAGTTCTTGGCTCCATACGCTGGTTGTACTATGGGTGAATATTACCGTGACCGCGGTGAAGATGCTCTGATCGTATACGATGACCTAACTAAACAGGCATGGGCTTACCGTCAGATCTCTCTATTGCTACGTCGTCCACCAGGGCGTGAAGCATACCCAGGTGACGTATTCTACTTGCACTCTCGTCTACTTGAGCGTGCTTCGCGTGTTAACGCTGACTACGTTGAGAAATTCACCAATGGTGAAGTTAAGGGCCAGACTGGTTCCCTAACATCTCTACCTGTAATCGAAACACAGGGCGGTGACGTTTCTGCGTTCGTACCAACAAACGTAATCTCCATCACAGATGGTCAGATCTTCCTAGAATCTGATCTATTTAACTCAGGTGTACGTCCAGCAATTAACGCTGGTCTATCGGTATCTCGTGTAGGTGGTGCAGCTCAGACTAAAATCATCAAGAAGCTAGGTGGCGGTGTTCGTCTAGCATTGGCTCAGTACCGTGAGCTAGCAGCGTTCGCACAGTTCGCTTCTGACCTTGATGATGCGACTCGTGCTCAACTTGAGCATGGTCAGGCTGTAACTGAGCTGATGAAGCAGAAACAGTACTCCCCAATGTCAATTGCTGACATGGGTCTGAGTTTGTACGCTGCCAACGAAGGTTACTTATCTGGTGTAGAACTGGACAAGATCCTAGACTTTGAATCTGCATTGATCTCTTTCTTCAACAGCGAATATGCTGACTTGATGACAGATATCAATAATACTGGCGGTTACTCTGATGAGATCGCTGCGCAGTTCAAGGCTGGTATTGAAAAGTTCAAGTCTACCCAAACTTGGTAAGAGCTCATTACGAGTGAGTGATCTGCATGAAGTATTTCATGCAGATCTAACACTAAGTCAAGGTTAATAGGCGGAACTATGGCAGTCGGAAAAGAGATTAAGACACAGATTGCGAGTGTGCAGAGCACGCGGAAGATTACCAGTGCCATGGAAATGGTTGCTGCTTCTAAAATGCGTAAAGCACAGGATCGCATGGAGTCGTCTCGGCCGTACGCCCGGAGTATCCGTGGTGTAATTCAGCACCTAGCCAAGTCCAATCCTGAGTACAAACATCTGTACATGCAGGATCGCGAGACTAAACGCGTTGGTTTCATTGTTGTTGCAACTGACCGTGGCTTGTGTGGTGGTTTGAACGTAAATGCGTTCAAAGCAGCTGTTAAAAGCATGAAAGAGTTCCATGATCAAAATATCGAAATCGATATTTGTTCACTGGGCAGCAAATCTTCGACGTTCTTTAAGAACTACGGCGGAAATGTAGTTGCTGCTAAAACTCATTTAGGTGATGCCCCTGAAGTGGCTGACCTAATTGGTGCAGTGAAAGTCATGCTAGATGCTTACGATGAAGGCAAACTGGATAAACTGTTTATTGTATCTAACCAATTTGTTAATACGATGACCCAGGCGCCCCACATCGAACAGGTGCTTCCACTTAAGGCAGAAGATGACAGCGAACGTCTCAATCATCATTGGGATTACTTGTATGAACCAGATGCAAAAGAGCTACTAAACGGCTTGCTGGTTCGTTACATTGAGTCCTTGGTCTATCAGGCCGTGGTTGAGAACAATGCCTGTGAACAGGCAGCACGAATGCTGGCAATGAAGAATGCAACTGATAATGCCGGCGATATGATCGACGAGCTTCAGATGATTTATAACAAAGCTCGTCAGGCAGCGATTACTCAGGAAATTTCTGAAATCGTTGGTGGTGCTGCGGCTGTTTAATGCAGTAAACAGGTTAAATTTTAAGAGGATCCGAACATGAGTAGCGGAACTATTGTTCAGATTATCGGCGCTGTAGTAGACGTGGAATTTCCACGTGACTCTGTACCGAAGATTTATGACGCGTTGGCAGTCGGTAAAACCGGTCTGACACTTGAAGTTCAGCAGCAGCTGGGTGACGGTGTAGTACGCGCGATTGCAATGGGCCAAACCGAAGGCGTGAGCCGCGGTTGGGAAGTAACGAACACTGGAGCGCCAATTTCTGTACCTGTAGGTACAGCAACACTTGGTCGTATCATGGATGTTCTTGGTAACCCAATTGATGAATGTGGCGATATTGGTGAAGAGGCGCGTATGCCTATCCACCGTAAAGCTCCTTCATACGAAGAACAAGCAGCGTCTAACGACCTACTAGAAACAGGTATCAAGGTAATTGACTTGGTTTGCCCGTTTGCGAAAGGTGGTAAAGTTGGTCTGTTTGGTGGTGCCGGTGTAGGTAAAACAGTAAACATGATGGAGCTGATCCGTAACATCGCGATCGAGCACTCAGGTTTCTCTGTATTTGCTGGTGTAGGTGAGCGTACTCGTGAGGGTAACGACTTCTACTACGAGATGAAAGAGTCCAACGTATTGGATAAAGTATCTCTAGTATACGGCCAGATGAATGAGCCTCCAGGTAACCGTCTTCGCGTAGCGTTGACAGGCCTAACAATGGCTGAAGCTTTCCGTGACGAAGGCCGTGACGTACTGTTGTTCGTAGACAACATCTACCGTTACACTCTTGCGGGAACAGAGGTATCTGCACTGCTAGGCCGTATGCCTTCAGCGGTAGGTTACCAGCCAACACTTGCAGAAGAGATGGGTGTTCTTCAGGAACGTATCACTTCTACTAAAACTGGTTCTATCACATCTATCCAGGCTGTACACGTACCTGCGGATGACTTGACTGACCCGTCTCCAGCGACAACCTTCTCGCATCTTGATGCGACAGTAGTACTGTCACGTCAAATCGCAGAACTGGGTATCTACCCAGCGGTTGACCCACTGGATTCTACTTCACGTCAGCTTGATCCATTGGTTATCGGCCAGGAGCATTATGATATTGCTCGTCAGGTACAGGGTGTACTTCAGCGTTATAAAGAGCTGAAAGATATCATTGCTATCTTGGGTATGGATGAGTTGTCTGAAGAAGACAAGCAGGTTGTAACGCGTGCTCGTAAGATCCAGCGTTTCCTATCTCAGCCATTCTTCGTTGCTGAAGTATTTACTGGTTCTCCAGGTAAGTACGTATCTCTTAAAGATACGATCAGTGGCTTTAAAGGCATCCTTGAAGGACAGTACGACGACCTACCAGAACAAGCGTTCTACATGGTCGGCGGTATGGACGAAGCGATCGAAAAAGCTAAAAGCATGTAAATGCTTTTAGCTAACCTTTACGAGGTATAAATATGGCTATGACTGTTCATTGCGACATCGTTAGTGCTGAGAATGAAATTTTCTCTGGGCTGATCGAATTCGTATCCGTAACAGGTAGCCTGGGTGACTTGGGTGTTTACCCAGGTCACGCTCCGCTTCTGACGGAACTGAAACCAGGACCTGTCGAATTACGTAAACAGGGTGGCGAGCAGGATATATTTTATGTATCCGGTGGCTTCTTTGAGGTTCAACCTCATAAGGTAACTATTCTTGCAGACACAGCTCTGCATGCAGCAGACCTTAATGAAGCTGCAGCGCAAGAAGCTCAGAAACATGCTGAACAAGCTATGGCAGACCAGAATTCTGAATTTGAATTCTCTAAAGCTGCTACTCAGCTTGCTGAAGCAGCTGCTCAGCTTCGTACCCTAAGTGAGATTCGTAAAAAGCTAGGTCGTTAAGACCCTTTTTACAATCAACGATTCAAAAGGCAACCTTCGGGTTGCCTTTTTCGTTTCTAACCCAGTAGATCTCGCCAGAGCAGGGTAATCTGTCGTTTATCTAGTTTGGGTAGCTTTAAAGAAGCCGCCACAACGTATCAAAGATAATCTTCTGTGCGCCTGCCACTTCCGCTGAATCGATCACCACCGCTGTTGGGTAGTTCTCCGAGGCCAAAGAGATAATGGCACATTTAGGCGGATAAATAGCGATATAGGCCGCGTCTACTTTACCTTCGGTTTTGATCCATTTACGCTCTGATAGTAGCGCATCCTCACCTCCATCACCTATAGCGATAGCTCTAACGTTAATACCCCGTTGTATACGCTGATTTGTGAAGTTGGGGAAGGGTCGATAGAGGTGTTTACGAATCGGCTTGGAGGAGAAAACTGAGTAGCTATCAGCGTCTGAACTAGAGACCGTAACCAGAATATCTTTAAGCACATGCTCAATCCCATCATCCCCTTCGTAGAAACTAACGTTAGCCGTATTAAAGTCAGGCTTTAGATGTTGAAGTTCAGGGATGATACTTTGCTTAAGTTCATCAATCGCTTTATCTAAACCTTGGCGGCGTTCCTCTGCTAGTTGTAACAGAATATCGGGATCAAGCGGTGCAAACAGCCGACGTTTACCTTTTGGTTGATAAGTGACGATACCTTTCTGTTGCATCTCTTTTAGGCTTTCATAAGTGCTACCACGGTTAATACCTGATTTGTCAGCAATTGTTCGGATAGAACTAGCTCCTAAAGAAAGTAAGGCTTTATAGATCTCAATTTCTCTAGGGCTAAGGCCTAATAAACTAAATACTTCATTATTCATAATTGTCATAAAATTTGTGACATAAAGGATTGTATGGTTTCTTTTTTACGTTAAAGTGCAGAGAAAATAAAGCGTAACTAACAAGGAAAGGTAAGACTATGTCTGTAGACGTCGTCATCTTGGCAGCGGGTCAGGGTAGCCGTATGAAATCTAACCTACCAAAAGTACTACACAAAGTAGGTGGTAAAACGATGGTGCAGCATGTGATCGACACAGCATCATCTTTAAACGGTGTTAAAACACATGTTGTTATTGGTCATGGAGCAGATAAATTACGCGAAGAGCTTCAGGGGCAAACACTCAATTTTGCGCTGCAAGCTGAACAGAAAGGTACAGGGCATGCGGTAGCTCAAGCGATGCCTGAGGTTGCAGAGGATAGTGTTGTACTGATTCTTTACGGAGATGTACCCCTAACACAAGCAGCGACGATGCAAGAGATGGTAGAGATTGCAGCAACAGGTGATCTTGCTCTATTAACTGTGAATTTAACCGACCCTACAGGTTATGGGCGCATTGTTCGTAATAGTGACAATCAAGTTGTCGCGATTGTGGAACATAAAGATGCAAGCGCAGAGCAGCACCTTATTGATGAAGTAAATACCGGTATTTTAGCGGTTAAAAGTCAGTATCTGGCCAATTGGCTACCGCAGTTATCGTCAGAGAATGCTCAAGGAGAGTATTACCTTACAGATATTATTGCGATGGCGGCCAATAGCGGTGTTCCAATAAGTGCTATCCAGCCGGAAGCGGAAGAGGAAGTCCAAGGGGTTAATAATCGCGTTCAGCTTGCGGAGCTAGAGCGTTGGTACCAGGGGCAACGCGCAGAATGGTTAATGGTTAATGGCGCTACCCTTGCAGACCCTTCTCGTATAGATGTGAGAGGCAATGTAAATATTGGTCAGGATCTACTGATCGATGTAAACGTCGTACTCGAAGGTGAAGTGACTTTAGGTGACAACGTAGTTATCGAACCGAACTGTTATCTAAAGAATTGCACCATTGGTGCAGGTACACGCATAAAAGCGAACACAGTAATTGAAGATACTACCGTCGCAGAATCTTGCGATATAGGCCCATTTGCTCGCTTACGCCCAGGTACGCAACTGGCGGCCAAGGCTAAGGTTGGAAACTTTGTTGAAACCAAAAAAGCGATTGTAGGCGAGGGATCGAAGATCAACCATCTATCTTACGTTGGCGATGCAATCTTAGGAAAAGACGTTAATGTTGGTGCGGGGACGATTACTTGTAACTACGATGGTGTAAATAAATCATTAACTGAAATTGGCGACAATGCGTTCATTGGTTCCAATACCGCTTTAGTGGCACCAGTAAAAGTTGGGAAGATGGCAACGGTAGGCGCAGGTTCAACGATCGCCAAGCCTGTTGCTGATGATGCACTGGCGGTGACACGTGCGAAACAAGCTGAAATTAAAAACTGGCCTCGCCCTAAGAAGAAGGGGAACTGATTATGTGTGGAATTGTTGGTGCCGTAGCAACGCGGCCAGTTCAGGAAATATTGCTAGAAGGGTTACGCCGGCTTGAGTACCGTGGTTATGATTCAGCGGGTGTCGCACTTCAGACTGAGACGGGCATTCAACGTTGTCGTAGAAATGGCAAAGTCCAAGCACTCTCCGATGCTTTGCAAGAGCAGCCTTTAGCGGGCACAACCGGTATCGCTCATACGCGTTGGGCAACCCATGGTGCGCCTTGTGAAGCGAATGCGCATCCTCATATGTCTTCCGATCGATTAGCGGTTGTACATAATGGCATCATCGAAAATTTTGAAGAGCTAAAAGCTGATCTACAGCAACATGGTTATCAGTTTAGCTCTGAAACTGATACGGAAGTAATTGCTCACTTACTTGATAGGGAGCTTCAAAGCGTTAGCTCTTTACATACCGCCGTTGCAAACATCATCGGTCGGTTAGAAGGTGCCTATGCACTAGGTGTGATTGAAAAGGCAGATCCATCTCAGTTAGTGACAGCACGCAAAGGCAGCCCGTTAGTGATAGGGGTTGGGATCGGCGAAAACTTTATCGCCTCAGATCAACTTGCACTGCTTCAAGTAACGGATCGTTTTATGTTTCTGGAAGATGGTGATGTTGCAACGCTAACCGCAGCTGATATTACCGTCACGGATATTTCTGGAAAAAAAGTTGAGCGTGAGGTTACCCAGTTTGAACATGGGGTGAGTGCCGCCGATAAAGGCGAATTTAAGCACTATATGCTGAAAGAAACCTACGAACAGCCGGATGTGATAAAGGCGTGTTTAGAGGGGCGTATTAGCGACGATAAGCTTTTAGAGCAATGTTTTGGGGTCAAAGCTGCTGATATCTTTGATCAGGTAAAACAGGTCCAGATTATAGCGTGCGGTACGAGTTTCCATGCCGGTCTTATTGCTAAATATTGGATTGAAGATCTCGTGGG
>Ga0193962_1000293_pt1 | contig 23006 bp, 23 predicted proteins | sample FB_5_MG_FD_140335 | JGI IMG/M metagenome (GOLD analysis project Ga0193962, IMG submission 140335) | Microbial mat bacterial communities from the Broadkill River, Lewes, Delaware, United States - FB_5_MG | ecosystem: Environmental > Aquatic > Freshwater > River > Microbial mats | place: USA... | reverse complement strand
TGCGATTGACATTAAAGACGCAGTAATGAGTGCTACCGGGAACCCTTGAAAAGGTTTCGGCACATCTGCAACTTCTAATTTTTCTCTTAAACCTGCAAATAATACAATTGCAAGCGAGAAACCTACTGCCGCACCAATAGAATGTACAATTGTTTGAATTAAATTGTATTCATATTGAATATTTAATAAGGCAAGACCAAGCACTGCACAGTTTGTCGTGATTAGTGGTAAAAATACCCCTAATGCTTGATAAAGCGTTGGACTAAACTTTTGTAATACGATTTCAACAAATTGTACAAGAGAAGCGATTACTAAAATAAAAGCCACTGTTTGTAAATATTGAATACCGAATGGTTCAAGAATCAATTTTTGAACAAAGTAAGTAATAATACCCGCTAAAGTCATAACGAATGTTACCGCCATCCCCATTCCAAATGCAGTTTCAACTTTCTTTGAAACCCCAAGGAATGGACAAATACCTAGAAATCTTGAAAGTACAAAGTTATTTACTAAAATTGAACTTACAAGAATTACAAATAAACCAGCCATTTATATCCTCCTTAAGCTTTCTTAGCATTCATTAAGTTCATACCTGCTAATAGTAATCCTAACGCCAAGAATGCTCCTGGAGGAAGAATCATAATTAATGCTGGCTTGTACGCCGCACCAAATAAGCTGAACCCAAAGATACTACCTGCACCAAATAATTCTCTAACAGCACCAAGAATTGTTAAAGCAATTGTAAAACCAAAACCCATTCCTAGACCATCTAATAGAGAATCAACAACACCATTTTTGAAAGCAAAAGCTTCCGCTCTCGCTAAGATAACACAGTTTACTACAATAAGTGGAATGAATAAACCAAGTGCACTAAATAGTGCTGGTACATACCCTTCCATCATCATTCCAACAATTGTTACGAATGATGCAATTACTACGATAAACGCAGGAATTCTAATCTTTTCTGGGATAAACTTACGCATTAACGAAATAACCACGTTTGCAGCTGTTAATACGGCAGTTGTCGCCATGCCCATACCTAAACCATTAACCGCAGAGGTCGTAACAGCAAGTGTTGGACACATACCAAGCATTTGTACGAAAACTGGATTGTCTTTTATTAACCCGTTTGTAAAATTCTTAATGTTCACAACGCACCTCCACTAATTAGTTAATGCTTTAAAAGCATTTATTGAATCATTGACACCAGACGTTACACATTTAGATGAGATCGTTGCACCAGAAATCGCTTTGATTTCAGTCTCCGTTTTGGCCGTTTTTGAAACGCCAACAACATCTGCAAGCATATCTGTATATTGACTATAGAATTCTTCAGTCGTAATTTTTCCACCAAGACCTGGTGTTTCATTATGACTACCGACTCTAACGCCTGTTAACTTACCATCTAAACTAATACCAGTGATTACTTCAACTGGTCCAGTAAAACCAACTGGCGCAGTTTTCATTACATAACCTACCTCTTGCCCACCTGCTTTGCCGATGAATACTTCTAATACGGTAGGATTACTTTCTGCAATCTTAGCAAAATCATCACCAACAAGTTGAACAAACTCATCAGCACTTTCAAGAACCTCTTGACGTGCCGCTTGAGATGCTGCATCTCTTTGAGCTTGAATTGGACCTTTTGTCGCTTCATTTGTTACCGCTAATAAACTTGCCGATACTAAACAGATTAGAAGTAACTTTGCACCTAACTTCATAATTTCACCCATTATTTAGCACCTCCAAACACACGCGGTTGAGTATATCTTTCAATAAGTGGTGCTGCTACATTCATTAATAAAATTGAGTATGATACCCCTTCAGGGTAGCCACCATAAATTCTAATGATTGTTGCTAACACACCACAACCGATTGCAAATACAATTTGACCTTTTGCATTAATTGGTGATGATGCATAGTCGGTTGCCATAAAGAAGGCACCTAACATTAAACCACCAACAAACAAGCTGTAAACAGCCATATATAAGTCAAAACCGTTCAATAAAAAAGTAAGTACAAATACCGTTCCAATGTAGTAGACAGGAATTCTATACGAAATAACTTTTCTATACATTAGGTAAAGTCCACCAGCAATAAGTAATAGTGCTGAAGTTTCACCAATACAACCACCAACATTACCGATGAAAACATCTGCTAAAGAAGGCAATTGAACATCAAGACTTTCGCCAATAATACCGAGTGGTGTTGGATGTGATATTGCATCTGCACCAGGTTTTACCCAGTTCGTCATCTCCACTGGCCATGAAGCCATTAACATCGCTCTTGCACCTAGTGCTGGGTTCATAAAATTATGACCAAGACCACCAAATACATGTTTCACAATTGCGATAGCAAACACACTACCAACAATTGGCAACCAAAGTGGTGCTGTCGATGGAATGTTTAAAGCTACCAATAATCCAGTTACAACTGCTGCTGAATTATCAGTAAGTGTTGCTTTTTGATTTTTTAATTTTAAAATAGCTGTTTCAGCTACTACCGCCGAAAGAACTGCCGCGATTACTAACATAGCAGCATTGGCACCAAAAATATAGATACCATAAAGTGTCGCTGGTAACAACGCAATCACTACATCTCTCATAATATTACTCACTGTATCATTCGAGCGAATATGAGGAGATGAGGATACTCTTAATTTCGTTTCCATTATAACCCTCCCTATTTACCTTTTCTTCTTTGAGCTAAAACTTCTCTCTTAGCTACTCGAATAGAATGAAGTAATGGACGCTTCGACGGACAAACAAACGAACACGATCCACACTCGATACAGTCTAAGATATTGTTTGCTTCTGCTTGTTCAAACATATCTTTTAATGCGTAAGCACTTAACAAGGCCGGTTGAATAAATGCCGGACAAATTTCTACACACTTACCACACTTAATACAATTTGATGCTTCTGGTAATGCACCTTCTTTTTCATCAAAACAAAGAATACCTGAAGTCGTTTTTGTTGAAGGAATATCTAAACGATCAGTCGCAAGACCCATCATTGGACCACCAAGAATAATCTTACCTGGTGTTACTTTAAATCCATCACATTGATCAACGATTTCATTTAAAAAAGTACCATTCTTAATAAGAAGGTTTTGTGGCTTCGCAATAGCACCACCTGTAATTGTACACACCCTATCAATAAGAGGCATACCCGTTTTAATAACTTTAGCTACAGCTGCTGCTGTTGCAACGTTATTGACAACTGCGCCTGCATCCATTGGAAGTCCACCTGATGGTACTTCGCGTTTTGTACAAGCAAAGATTAACTGCTTTTCAGCACCTTGAGGATATTTTGTATGTAAACCCACAACTTCAATATCACCATATGCTTTAGCAGCTTGTGTCATCGTCTTAATAGCATCAGGCTTGTTGTTTTCAATACCAACATATCCCTTAGCAACACCTAAAGACTTCATGATTGCTCGAAGGCCATCAACAACATCTTCTGGTGTTTCTAGCATTAAACGATGATCCGCTGTTAAGTATGGTTCACATTCAGCACCATTCAGAATAACAACATCAATTGTTTTTTCTGGTGGTGGCGATAATTTAACATGAGTTGGAAAACCTGCTCCACCCATACCTACAATACCAGCGTTCTTAATAATACTTAGAATCTCTTCTTTCGATAACGATTCTATGTCCCCTTTTGGCTTGACACTTTCATGTAGTGTATCAAGTCCGTCGTTTTCAATAACAACGCACATATCTGATCCACCAAGTGTCGGTTTACTTACAACCTCTTTTACAGTCCCTGAAACCGAACTGTGAATAGGTGCGCAAACAAAAGAAGTGGTCTCTCCGATTTGTTGACCAACCTTCACTGTATCGCCCTTTTGAACCATTGGATCACATGGTGCCCCAATATGTTGTCTCAAAGGAATCGCTACAACAGACGGTTGAACTGCTTGAACAATTGCTAATTCTTCAGTAGATTTCTTAGCATGCGGAGGATGAATACCACCTCTAAATGACAGTAAACCCATAAAATTCACCCCTTTATAATTAAATAGTTAAGTTTTTTAGCTTAAATACTAATAATTCTCGACCCACTCATGCAAAGATTTATTAGCATTTAAGACTTTTACGTCTTAATAATTATATCATAATACTGTATACAAAATGATATATTTATTAACACCCTATAATATTGTACTACAATCCTATCAATAGTCAATGATAAAATCATGGGACGCGTTGATAATACTTGCTCAATAGACGACCTACTGTTAAAAATATAACAGGTGTAAAACTCTTTTCCATCGTCAATTTTGATTCAACAATTATGAGCTTTTACCGATAATTATTAAAAATTTGTTTCAAATTCATTGAAACTGAGTAAGCTAGCAAGAAATAGTGTATAACATTTAAAAGAGAAATAACTCTATTTAGACAACAATGACCATATAACAAACAGACATGGAGAGATCAATATGAGACAAGTCCCTACGAATTGTGTTAAATTTGGAACACTACTCGCACAAGATATATATAATGAAAAAGGTTCTGTCCTTTTAAAAAAAGGTGTTGAACTTACAGCGTCGCTCATTATTAAAATTGAAAATAATGGTATTCACACTATTTTTATCGATGATGGTTATAGCGATAAGATTATTGAGGAAATCATTCGGCCAGAAGTAAAACAAAAAGCTGTACAAGCTATAAAAGAAACATTTTCAAGTATAAGTAAACTCAATAAAAAATCTCTTAACAATGAAGACCTACACTTTAGAAAAAAACTTGAACTCAAAAGTATGGAAAAATATATTAATTCGCTCAAAAGTATCTCCGAACGTATCATTGATGAACTAACAAACAACCACACCTTAATGATTAACCTTGTGGACATCAAAAATATAGATAATTATACCTACGAGCACAGTTTAAACGTCGCTATTTTGGCAACCATTATGGGGATTGAAATAAAACTCACTAGAAATGAACTCTATAAGCTCTTCATGGGAGCCCTTCTACATGATATCGGAAAAGCCTTTGTTCCAAGTGACATCGTCACCAAACAAGGAACCCTTACAGCTGAAGAAGCTGAGCACATGATGGCACATCCACAACTAGGCTACGACTACCTCAAAGAATCATATGGACTTGACGCTACATCAAAAATAGTTGCACTTCAACACCACGAAAAAACTGATGGTACTGGCTATCCAATGCATGCACATGGTAATCAAATACACAAGTTTGCTCGGATTGTCGCGCTTGCAGATGTTTATGATGGGATGACCTCTGACACCTCTTATTCTAAAGCCATGGCCCCGAATGAAGCTATTGAATACATCATGGCTACCGCTGGTAGGCATTTTGATTTTGACTTAGCTACTATTTTTGTCCGAAAGATTATTCCATATCCCGAAGGGTCCATTATTAATCTAAGCAATGGTAAAATGGGCATTGTAGACTCCGTCATAGCTGATTATCCTCTACGTCCAACGGTCAAAATTTTTGAAAAAAATGTTCCTGTTGAAAAATTTAAAACAGTAGACCTAATGCATTCAACAAATTTAACGATTACTGGCATCCATTATGAAGATCCCAACGAATAGCTTACTTAATTATAATACTAAAAAACGCTGATCTATGAGTTTCATCTCGAGATCAGCGTTTTACTTATATAAAGATTATTATTTTAAAGTTTGTTGAATAACTTCAAGTACTTTATCTGGTTGAAATGGTTTAACAATAAAATTTTTTGCACCAGCTTTAATTGCCTCTATAACCATCGTCTCTTGTCCCATAGCACTACACATCACAATTCGTGCCATAGGAAATTCAGCCATAATTTTTTGTGTCCCTTCAATACCAGTTACTCCTGGCATGGTAATATCCATAGTTACGACATCTGGTTGAAGTTCCTTATACTTTTGATAAGCCTCCTCGCCATTTGATGCTTCTCCTACAACTTCATATCCATTTTTGGTAAATATATCGGTTAACATTTTACGCATAAAAAGCGCATCATCTACTATTAATACTTTCGCTGACATAATTCTCTCCTTCTAGTAATATGGTTTGGATAATTTTTTGATTTGAAGTGAATGCGTTATACTGTCAAACAACATGAACAATGCAAGCAATAATGCTGCGAGTTGTAAAATCTTTTTCATTTGAACCCCTCCTAATAAAAGATATACCCTATTAAAATTTCGATAATCAAAAAATACTTATGATCGTCATCAAGCCCATCCCCATAATCATCATAAGTACGAGCCGCTTAAACTTCAATTCATCAATACCTTCACTAACATTTACGCCTATAATTGCTCCTATTGAAAGAGCAACAATTCCAATCCCCGAATAGGTGATAACTTCATGAGTTAAGAGCCCTTTAGCAAAAAAAGACGGTATCGTAAAAATATTTAAGGTTAAAAAATAGCCTGAAATATTCTTTCTAAATGTTTCTTTCTCTTGACCTTCATTAACGAACATCAATACCACTGGCGGTCCACTTAAAGAAACACTTCCATTAAGTACACCACTCATAAAACCAGTAATAATATAAGTAATCTGTTTATTAGAAAACCTAAAATGGATTCCTTTGAACATAATGAGTGCTGATATGATTATAAGACTACCTACACAAAATTTTAAGTGTTTTTCATCAACAAGTGTTAAGAGCTCTACTCCAATGGGTGTACTTACAATTCCAACGATCAACATTAAGATCATTCTCTTAATATACAATTGTCCTTTTAATTGAAAAAAAATAATACAATTTAAACAAAGTGAGCAAACAACTAAGATTGGTACAATTAATTGCAATGGCATAAAGAACGTTAAAAATGGCATTGCAAGCAAAGAAAATCCAAAACTGGTCATCCCTTGAACAAGCGCTGCAAAGAATATAATCAATATATAAGCTAACATAGGACAAAACCTCCATTCTCTAAATATAAGTATTAATCGCATAAAAAAAGAGCATACCTATAAAGCATACTCTTTTCACTCTTCTTTTTCAATAGTGGAACTTCTACTAAGGCATTACTAACGTTTGACCTGGCATCAGTACATTAGGATTTTCAAGCCCATTTAACATAGCTGCATCTTGCCAAGTTGTACCATGTTTTTGAGAAATCTTCCATAAAAGATCACCTGATTTAACAGTGTATTTTTGAAGTTGTAGTTTTCCGTCTTCTATTAAATCAAAAACATTTATTGATTCTATGTTTTTTGTACGTCCATCTTCAGAAGTTGGGATCACAATATCACCAGCAACAACAAGCGGGAAAATTTTATCAGTTATCTTAGAATTTAAATCAATCCCTTCAAGTACCCAGTTATTATCAATGGTAGGATTTAAAGCGCCCTTCTTAACTTCTTGTGTATACTTAATGATCAAATCACGAATACGTCCTGCATCTTGCATTTCTTCATATGATGAGTAGTATTGATCATCAGATGTTACAAGCCCTAAATTGATTAGTGTACCAAAACGATAATTGTTAACTGCTAGTTTATAAACTTTATTCATTTCTAATGGCTTACCATTCATTCTTAAATCTTCAATTCTATTACCAGCATCTTTTGTTACATCTACAACGTACTCAAGACCTGAGAACATATCATAGTTATAGCCTCTAACTTCAGGATTAAAACTTACTGTTACATCTCCAGTTTCTACAGTATTATAGTAACTTGCAGACCACTCCATATACTTAACTAAGTTTTCACCAGTAATATTGACACCCATTAATGTATTTGGATACTTATAAATAAAAGCAACATCTTTCTTTTTAAAGTCACCCTCTTTTAAGTTAGAGCCAAAGTTAAATAATGCAGCCGATGATACATCCGCTTTTGTGTAATGCATTTGCACTTCATTAATTAAATCAATTACTGACGTATCTACCAACTGTGATGTCGGCATGGTTGTGATTACATCGTCACCTGTAATAAAGTCAGGACGTGCAATAAAATCTTCAGAAATTGTACCAACCACAGTATTGGCATCTTTAACTGATTGCTCATGTACATAAGCAAATTTTTCAACGATTTCCTCAGCTTGTTCTAGCGCTTTCGTCTCAAGATTTTCAGCTACAACTGATTTAACATCATAACCAGAATCTGATTTTTCAACAGTTATAGATACTTTTCCAAGTGCCCAACCATATTTACCTGGTTCAATAATATGCACACCATTTACTTCTTCATTGACCTTAGCATGGGCATGTCCAGTAAAAATAGCGTCAAAAGCAGGAATTTTTTCAGCAATTTCACCCGCACCAATATAGCCATGTTCTCCTTCAACACCTAAATGGAACGCACCAATTAAGACATCATATTTACCTTCTAGCTCCTCAACAGCTTTTTGTGCTTCTTCCAAAGTACCTTTAAATTCTAACCCTTCAAAATGACTTGGAGAACTTGCTTCCCACAATGGAATATGTGGTGGAATTAGACCAATAATTGCCACTCTTACGCCATCTACATTATAGATTTGATAAGGCGCTTGCCATCTTGTATTCGTTCCTTTTTTGTATATATTTGCAGATAATACATCACCATTAAAGGCTTCTACATTTTTCTTAAGAAAATCTAACTCAAAATTAAATTCATGATTTCCAAGAACCCAGGCATCATACTTCATAAAGTTCAACGCTTCAATCATTGGATGAACTGCTTGTCCATTAAATAATTCAGCACTATTATCTTGGACCGTATCACCTGTATCGATTAACAATAGATCTGGATCAAGTGCTCTCTCTTTCTTTACAAGTGTATAAATTTTAGCAATTCCCGCATCACTATCAGATGAATCCGTCGCATAATCATGGGCGTAAATTCGTCCGTGTAAGTCAGATGTTTGTAAAATTGTTACTGTTTTCTCCTCAGCTGCAAATGACATCATAGCAAAACCGTTGAGAAGCATCGCCAAAACCATTACAAGCGATAATACTTTTCTGTTAAACTTCATTATAAAATTCCTCCCTTTTCAAATGATACCCCCTGCTTCTTAGTAAATATTTACTAAAATTGCGTATTAATATACTACCACATAATTCTTGTGAATAACACGCGTTCAAAAAACATTTGTGAATTATTCATAAAATTCTATCAACAAAGACCCATTACATGGTAGGATATTAATAGTCTTATTATATTTTATGAGGAGGCATCAAATGATTTGTCCAAATTATCAAGCAAAATTCAATGGCTTTTGTATGGGGAAAGTTAGAGAGCAACATATAATAAAATGTGGCAACTGTGATAGTTTTCTAATACCAAGCAATGATTCATTCCAATCACTAACACAAAAAAAGAAAATAACAATGACCAGCATAGGGCTGGCCTATTTTATTATCGTCTATATAGGAGCACGGTTGCTAATAGATATGAGCGATTGGTATTTTTATGCAATGATTATTATTGGTGCTATTGCCGCATCAAAACTCTATGTTGATTTGTTTAAACGACATTATACACGTATCATTTCATTTCAACCCTATATAATCAAAGAAAAAAATGATTAATCCAGTTTGAATAATAAAGCACTAAAGAATTTTATAAAAAAACCGATAAATATAATAGCAAGCACAATTTAATTCCAAGCTATTATATTTTCTTTTTTTAAAATAGATCTTCGGGTCTATTCTTTTTTTGTATCAAAAGTGTGAATTTTTCAACTCTTTTCATTATGCTATTAAGTGTTTATTTTTATGAACAATTCTAGTATACTTAAAGAACGTAGAACGTTATAAATTTGCATATATAGAAAGAAAGGATGTACTGCTTATGAAATTTAGATTTAAAATTGCATTTGTTGCTGTATTCATTGTACTACTAGGAAGTGCTATGCTTACCTTTTTAAGTACACAGAACACAAGACTTCTAGCACTTAACATGATGGAGAAAGAGGGCTTTACACTCGCAGAGAATGTTATTGCCCAAGTTGAAGATTCAGACGCTTTTATTGAAGTAGTAGACGCTTTTCTTGGCGAAAAAATACTACAAGCTTCTCATTCCCTTGATTACTCAAACCCAGAATTATGGACAAATGAGTATTTCATGGATCTAGCCAAGGATTTAAAAATTACTGAAATCAATGTTTCTGGACCTGATCGTACAATCATGTACTCAAATTTCCCTGATTTTGTTGCTTGGCAATATCCTGAAGATCATGCCATGAGTGTTTTATTCACTGGTAGCCAGAAATCCTATTTAGAAGATGTTAGAGAAAATCTTATCGACTCAAAATTTTATAAATATGGTGGTGTTAAACTAAAGTCCGGTAACTATGTTCAAGTTGGTATCTCTGCTGATGAAATCAATAAAATTAAAGATGCTTTTAGTCTTCAGAACATACTGGCATCAGAGGAAGCAAAAGATGAAATTCTATATGCCATCTTTGTTAATACAGATGGCGAAGTTGTTATTGGAACAGAATCTATGATTGGTACAATCTACGAAAATGATTCATTTAAATCAACACTTGCTGGTGAAAAAACAGCTTCACTTTGGACAGATGAAACAACAGGTATTAACGCCTACGACGTTCAAGTTCCAGTATTAACTAATGATCAAGTAACAGGCGTTATATCACTTGGATTTTCATTAGAAAGCATGGAAACAGCACTTGCAAAAAATGTTCAAAAATCCCTTATTACAACTGTTATCATTGTTCTATTGGCTCTAGTTATCATTTACATCTTCTCAGGTGTTCTCGTTAAGCCACTTAAAGAATTAGCCATGATAATGGGCGTACTAGCAAAAGGTGATTTCACTTCAAAAGTTAGTGATAAAAATCTTTCTCAAAAGGATGAAATTGGCGATATATCTCGTTCCTTAGAAGCCATGCAAACATCTTTAAAAACACTTATTCAAAATGTTATTACTAATGCTACAGAAGTTGGTACATCTACCGAAAGTCTTGCAAGCATTATGGATGAAACATCTAAGGCAATTGAAGAAAATGCCCATGCAATCGAGACACTTGCTTCGTCTTCAGAAAATCAAGTTGAAGCAGCTGATAGCATTTCAAAAAATGCCTCAGAATTAGGTATCCAAGTTGACAATAGCAAAACACTTATCGTCGCTGCTAACGAAAGTGTTATTGATGCTGGTAAGCATTCAGATAACGGAAAAGTACAAATCGAAAACATGGAGAAAATCTCCAAAAGAAGCAACGACAATGCAGTTAAGATTGAAACTGGTGTACTCTCCGTGGAAACTGCAATTAATGACATGGTCAACTTTATTGATATCATTAAATCTATTTCCGAACAAACAAATTTACTGGCACTTAATGCATCTATTGAAGCTGCTAGAGCCGGAGAGGCTGGCAAAGGATTTGCCGTCGTAGCTGATGAAATTCGAAAACTTTCAATTGAAACAAATGACGCTACTGAACAAATCAACGGTATTATTGAAAACATCCAATCTAAGGTAAATGATTCCGTTAAAGAAGCAAAGGGTGTTAAAGATATCTCTAGCGAACAACTTTCTGCTCTTGGTAATGTGACTGGTGCATTTGAAAATATTAATACGTCACTATCAAACCTTGTATCAAAGATGGATGGCGTAATGACAAGTACAGAAGCTGTTAATGAAATGAAAGAACTCATCGTTAGTTCAACTGAAACAATGGCTGAGATGACTGAATCAATTTCAGCTACTTACGAAGAAATTTCAGCATCAACTGAAGAGCAAACAGCTTCAGTTCAAGAAGTTAACTCTCTTACAACAAACAACACTGAAGTTGTAGACAAGTTAATGTCAGAAGTACAAAAGTTTAAAATTTAATCTACATTTTTATTGAATAGACTGCTTTCTAAGCAGTCTATTTTTTATGTAAGCATTCAACTTAGAATCAACCCGACTTCTTCCCTATCCTTCAAAATTTTTAAGCAACCCAAACTCTTCCCTTTTTTCATCTTATTTCCCTTAAACTGTTGTAATCCCTTATTTCATTTGTTATATTAACACCTATACTAAAAAAGGAGGCGTTACAATGGCATTTGAAACAATTGCACAAATACCATCACCAGCTGAGATAAAAAAACTTATTCCACTCGATCCAGCTTTAGCAAAAATCAAATCAAACCGCGACACTGCAATTAAAAATATATTTTTAGGGACAGATGACCGATTTATACTCATTATTGGGCCATGTTCGGCCCACAATAGCGACGCAGTAAGTGCCTACGTCTCTAAACTTGCATCCATTCAAGAAAAGGTTAAAGACAAATTATTACTTATTCCTAGGGTCTATACGAATAAACCACGAACAACAGGCGAAGGTTATAAAGGCATTATGCATCAACCAAATCCAATGGCGCAACCCGATATGGTTGCTGGAATAAAAGCAATGCGAAAAATGCAAATACAGGTACTTAAAGAATCTCATTTAAGTTCCGCAGATGAAATGCTTTACCCAACGAATCTGGGTTATGTTGATGATTTACTTAGCTACATCGCAGTTGGTGCGCGTTCTGTAGAAAATCAAAAACATCGACTTACTGCTAGTGGTGTTGATGTTGCTGTTGGAATGAAAAATCCAACCAGCGGTGATATAGGCGTGATGCTCAACTCCATTAAGGCAGCACAACTCCCACACGTCTTTACTTATAATAGCGAAGAAGTAAAAACTTCTGGGAATCAAATCGCACATGCAATCTTAAGAGGTGCAGTCAATAAATACGGTAGAAACATACCAAATTACCATTACGAAGATCTTGTTTATGTCGCAGAACAATACTATAAACGCGCCTTGCAAAATCCCGCTGTTATCGTTGACTGTAACCATGCAAATTCTATGAAGCAACACATGGAACAACCAAGAATTGCCAAAGAAATTTTATACAGTAGAAGGTATAACCGTGATGTAAAATCCATTATTAAAGGCCTTATGATAGAAAGTTATCTAGTTGATGGAAAACAAGATGTCTCCGGCACCATCTTTGGACAATCCATTACAGATCCTTGTATTGGATGGGAAGCATCTGAAAAATTAATATTAGAAATAGCAGACCAATTATAAGTCACTAACACTATTCCTTAAATAAATGCAGCGACAAATGATGATTAATATCCTGTCGCTGCATTCTATTTATACTTCTATAAGTTTCTTTTCTTCCTGTTTTTTTCTCGTCGCGAATACATCATTCTCTAATACTGATGAGATTAGTGCAGTTGCAGGAGCCACCAACACCAAGCCTATACTCCCTATAATCGTTCTCATAATTTCTCCCGAAACAATCTTAAGATTCAACATACGCACAAGCGAAGTATCTTTGGAAAGAAATAACATTAGCAAGGTCAAATAACTCCCTGAATATGCTAATAGCAAAGTTGTTGCCATAGTTCCAATTACTTGTTTTCCAACATTAAAACCAGACTGCATCAACGCTTTTGTTTCTATCTCAGGATTGTGAATTTTTATTTCATGAATAGCTGCACTTATATCTACCGCAATATCCATTGCAGCACCACTTGCCCCTAAGATAATGGCTGCATAAAATATCTCCCTATAGTCTAAGTGGTGATAACCACTTATAAAGAGATTTTGAACATAAGGCTGTGTTAATCCCATCAAACCCATTCTAAATCCAAAGAAAACTGTCAACAACATGGTTACTAGAAGACCAATTAGAGTCCCGAGAAAAGCGGATAAACCACGCTTGGTAAATCCAGTAACAAGGAAAATGATAAGTGATGATAAAAGCACAACCGTTACACTAGTAATAAGCAAGGGTTCAACCCCATTTAAGAGCCCCTTAATAAGGACAGACCAAATAATAGCGAGACTGGCCACGAAGGACACTAGTGCTTTAATTCCTATAAAACCAGCATAAATCAAAACTGAAATTATAAAAACTAAAAACATCCATCCCAACCACCCTTGGCGGTATAACTCTATCGTTCTAGCCTGTAGAATCATTCCATCCTTCAATTGAAGTCCAATGATAATTTTATCCCCTACTTTATACACTTGGTCATAATCCACTTGGCCATTTAATTGGTTGATTGCCCCTAATCTTAGATTCTGATATGGTTTATCCAGTATTTTTACTGAAACATTTTGAAAACCAATACAAGATAAACCATTAGAACGTATCTCACTATTATCTACAGTTTCAACTAAGGCAATTGTCTCTATAACACTTGACGAAGTCACTCTGACTTTCTCTTTATTGGGCACATTAGCAACAAGTAAGATGATTAACACAAGAATTCCTATTAATATTTTTTTTCCCATTTCTACTACTGAAGTTTTACATTAAGAATAGCTGCCATTGCTTTTGCAATTTCAGTATTATCCTTGTAACCCGAAAACTGATTTGACGCCACCCCCACAGCTGAAAGTGGAATTGCTGTGCCTGTATGAATCGTTGTTGTCCAAAATATATTCGCACGTTCTGAAATAATATGTCCAACAGCCATTCCCGCTGCATTATAGTCATAATACCCAAATGTTTTTCCTCCATCAACATCAGCCATACCACGTTTGATTTTCACAAGTTCTTCAGAAGTCATATTGCTAAGCCCATAATTCTCTTTTACATATGCTATATATGCTTCTTTGTCATCACCTGTGTCATAAGTCATCTCACCATACAATATTTGTTCAAGCGATATGTCAACAGCCTCTAGTGGTCCCATATCTACGAAATAGCCTTGTCTATCCATTCCTAGTCCAAGTCCCCCAGTCTCATGATCTCCTACTACAAGAATCAGTGTTTCAGATGGGTGCTCCTTATAAAAGTCTAGTGCTGATTTTACAACATCATCAAAAGCCAAGGTATCATAAATTGTTCCTGTGGCATCATTTCCATGAGCAGCATGATCAATTCTTCCACCTTCTACCATAAGGAAAAAGCCATCTTCATCCTTCGATAGAAATTCAATTGCCTTATCTGTTAACTCAGCAATTGATGGCAACTCTGGATATAAATTTTGTCGATCAATTTCATAAGGTAAATGTGAATATGTCAGTGCTGCAAAGACCTTTTCATCATCTAAGAAATGTTCCGCTTTCAAAGCGTCGCTTCCTTGCTTTCCAATATATGTGCTGTAACCCATCTGTTCAAATTCTTTTACAATATTCCTTTCATCTTTCCGCTTTGACTTCATGATTGCACCAGAATAATCTTTTTGATCTTTAGGTGTAGACATAGGCAGAAAATGACGCGCACCACCACCAGCAAAGAAATCTACACCAGAGTCAAGAAAATCTACTGCAATTGCATTTTCATTCCCTCTAGCTTCATTATGTGCTGCAAAAGTAGCCGGTGTCGCATGCGTTAATCGTGTTGTTGACACAATTCCTGTTTTCATTCCTTTTTCTTCAGCTGCTTCTATTAAGGTTTTAACAGCATGCCCCTTTTCATCTTGAGCAATAACACCATTTGCAGTTTTTACCCCACATGCAAGTGCAGTACCAGCAGCTGCTGAATCTGTTATAAGTGAACTTGATGAATGTGTCGTATTAATTCCTGAAACAGGTAGCGTATTCATGACAAGTTTTCTGGATGGGTTATCCGCTGTACTTTGTAAGTAATACTCAGCCATTTGTCTCTGAGAAAATCCCAGCCCATCACCAATTAACATAAAAACATATTTCGCCTCTTCACCATTCCCTAATCTGTTCATTTCTGTAGCTGGTGCCACTGATGCAAATACCGTTGTAGACATCATTAAAAAAGTAAGCATCGTCGCAACCATTGATTTTAACGTTTTCTTCATTCTTATCCCTCCATAAGTCAATATTGTACTTCCAGAATCATTCTAATCAACAAATACGAACTCTATGTTATGTTTAAATATTTTTCATGTTAAATGAAATCGACATATGTTAAATTGAACATTTAATAGAATTATCTTTAAACAATAGAAAAATGCGGTATTTGTTAAATATATACAAACTTATTCAAAAAGGGGAATTTTATTAAAAAATAGGAGGTTGTGCTCATTTTAATTGTAAATGACTTAAGGACCCTTTATTTTGTATAGACGATATAGATAAACTATTTCTTGTGTTTCAACAGACTCAGTAAAGCACTTTATCAAGGCAATTGATTACTAGAGAAAGCTATACGAAACACAAGAGGATCAACTGCTTAAATAGGTATACATCAAATGCTTTCAAGCCACAAAAAAATGATGCTTGTTATGAAATTATATTCTAATAAAGGAAACTATTGGAAGCAAGTAATTGCAAGGTTTGCAATCACATCTATCTATCTAAAATTATGATTCATCATCCAAATCGACAAAAATATTAACCAAATATGCAATCAAGCTTGTTTTTTTGTTGATTTGTGGTATTTTTACAATATGATAATCAATAAATTAAATTTGTTTTTAAAAAAGCATTATAATGCTACTCAAATTGAAGAAATAAATTATGTCATTCAGGCAAGTCTAAATGACCTTTCCAAGACACTAATTCTAGCCGTACTTTTTTCTACACAAGGCTATTTAAAAGAATTCATTTTTGCTGCTGTTGTCGTAATGGTTTTAAGAATTTTTGCTGGTGGTTTTCACTTAAAAACTTATATTGGCTGTTTTTTATTTTCAACAAGCAACTACATTTTAATTATTGGTTTATGGGAATTAACCAGACAATATCAGGCTATTATTTTATACACTGCAATTCCATTTGCAATTATATTTATCTATCTTTCGCCTATGTTGTCAAAAGAGAAGGAGCAAGCATTTAACTTTGAATCATATAATAAAAATAAACTTATTCTCATTGTTGGCCTATTACTTCTATTTCAAGGCATAAATAAAGACCCAATATATAATATCGGATCTTTATGTATTATAGTTTTATCAATTCAACATATTATAATGAAAGGGGTACTTACTTATGAAAAAAATCATCAAAACTCACACTAAACAGCTAATTTTATCACTCTGTAGCTTAATGCTACTTGTCGCACCAATGATTGCAAGCAGTCAAGCATCACCATATCATTGGGGTGAAACAAAAATTCCTAATTCTTTAAAAAACTAATGATGCACTAGTTCTACTACTACAGTGCTGTCATGACTATTGTATGAAAAATAGATTTGATCATCTTTTTTAAGAATTTTATCTTTTAATTTATGAAGTCCTATGCCATTATTAGAATTCTTTTTTGTAGTGTAATTTTTCGTAAAAAATAATCTAATATCATTTGATGAAATAAAGGCATGCGGATTAATTACTTCAAGTCTATTTTTCTCCTCATAGTTACTTAAGCTAACCTGTATAAGAGCACCTGTCGAAGACGCTTCAATGGCGTTATCAATAAGAATGCCATACATCTCGACAATATCAAATAGCTGATAATTACTTGTAAATATTCCATTCATTATCGAAAATTCTATCTGAATATCCTTTTCTAAAGCTTTTTTATACTTACTATAAAATAAGGCTGTCAAAATTTTATTGTCCAGCAATGTCAAATCACTCCAAATCTTTTGGCCAACGAGTTCATCCATATAGGTGTTTGCTTGTTGATCGTGAGCATCATTCAAAGCAACCAACGTTTGAATGTGGTTATGGTAATCATGTTGACACGATCTAAATTCCTCGATAATATCGTCAATGATTTTAAGATAAGTTTCATAATTTTTTATTTTTTCTTCATAGACAGACACAACAACGCTTTCTTTAACAAGCATCGTGGTAACGCCTATAGTTAGAATCGCAATAATGACAAGGCCTATTAAGGATTCCATGTAGTTATTCAAATCCATTTTCCAAGCAATCGACATGAAGTAATAAGCCAAAAAAAGAACTGTAACACTTACTCTAAAACGCATATGCTTATCAGAGCAGTACCGTTCGAGCGATTTTAAAGAAACCAACCTAACAAACAGGAGTGTCAAAAGTATTGAAAGTGTTTGACTGCATAAACCTGTAATAAAATTAAAGGCTATACCACCTAAAACAAAAATAAGTATGGCTATTGTCACAACTTGAATAAGTAGTACAAAAACAGAAACTACAAAATAGATAATTGTTGCACTTGCCATATTAAAACGATTCACTTTTTTCAAATAGCCCGTCATTAAAAAATACATAATTAGTGTGTTCGCTATTTGCAAAAGAAATTCAGAATGAATCGTTAACTCAGCGACCCCTACTAAAAATGATACCCCTAGCAAAAAGATCAATTTATCTTTCCAAGTACTATCATCATTCGTACATATTGCTTTAATAATAATTATTGCCATAACAACTTCAAATAGTGTTAATATGGCCGTTTCATAATAGCTCATCATTCTCCTTTATCATCCTCTTATAACTCTTTCCAATAGGAATTTCCTCTTCAAAACCCTGTAATATAATACTAGAAGTTGATAAGTCCACTCTTTCAACAAATGATTTGTTAACTAAGCATGACTGATGCACCTGTATAAATCGATCATCTAAACTCTCAGAGAACTTTGTTAGCGACATAGTTTTATACTTGATTTCTTCATTTAGTGTCACAATATAAAGCTTTCTTTGTCGATTTTCTATATAAGCAATATCATCAAGGTTCACTTTCTGCCGAATACCTTTAAACTCCAACACGACATGGCGTTCGTCTTTTTTTTCTTCTCGAATAGCACGATTTAAATACAAACTTTTAACAATTGCTTCAATTTTATCATATGAAAAAGGTTTCATAATATAATCATAGCAATGCGTATTTCTAAAGGCCTCTAACTCTTTAGTTTTTACACCTGTTATGAAAACGATTGGCGTAAAATGATATGCTGTGATACTACGTAGGTCTAGTGCAAAATCAATACCGCTACCATCTGTCAATTGAATGTCTAAGAAAAAAGCACCCACATCATGGTCTTCGGCAACTTTCTTTGCTTCTTTTATTGTTGTTACATGTCTCACTTCCATATCATGTTTCACATCTTTAACAATATCTAGTATATAATTTGCTTGTATTAAATTATCTTCAACAATTAAAATCATATTTTTACTGGCAAATTTAATTTACCATAACCCCCCTTCCTTACGATCTAAGCCCAAATTCTCGGATTATCTACTATAATAATATCACTTTCATGATTATCAATCTAGAAACATCTCTATTATTACATAAAAAATGTAAAAAAAAAGAATATTCTCAATACTCTTTAGATTATTGACATACTTAGCCATAAACTCTATAATTAAGTTACCTCATAAATATGCGAGTGTGCTGGAATTGGCAGACAGGCACGGTTGACGCTAGTGGTACCATGTACAATCGAACATTTTTAAACGCGGGTGTGCTGGAATCGGCAGACAGGCATGGTTGAGGGCCATGTGTTCTATGGACGTATGGGTTCAAGTCCCATCACCCGCACCAATTTGAAAGAGCTTTCAACTTATGTTGAGAGCTCTTTTTTTATAGCTCTTTCCATACAATTTCTAGGTCGTACAGTCATTGCCCCTTATCTAATTCATCATATATTTTTATACAATACTATTCATACTTTAGCTTAAGTGTCATGATTCTTTCCGGTAGTAGAGACGTTATTATCATAATGTGCTCTAACCTATCGCTAGCTGATTTATCAATAGCCTTTTCGTAATCTACATTCTTAGTTAACTCCTCAATATAGGGAACAATAGATGGTTTCGATGTCGTAAATGTATTGACTGATTTTAAAAGCCATTCTCTACACAAGCCCCACGTTCTAGCTAAATTATCCACTTCTATTGTTAATTTGTTAAGCTTCCAATTATTAAATGCCTCATCAAAGTTTATGCCGCATTCTAAGTTTCCTTGGACCAATTCTGTATCAACAAACTCTTTTAACATATTGGCTTTAGCATCCTCACCCATGTCACTCAACTCTTGTATCTGCTCATGAATGATTCTTAATGTTTCATCATCCACTGTTTGAATGCCGTTAACGTCATTCACTTTAGATCCAATTAACCCAAGTATATGATTGGCATCAATAACTTGTGTACCAGCGAGTTTGGTTCTACCAACCAAGGTTCTTATTGCTTTAGGATCAGGTCCAGGCCCTTCTTTTCTAGTAAGATTTTTATAAGCACCTACATATTTGAGCCAAGTATGTTCATCTATACCAAATTCCTCATCGTCCCATTTTGTATGATCAACATCTGTGTTTTCTCATTATAACTTCCGTTTTTATTTTATCATACAGCCCTTATAATTTCAGTTATTTGATATATAAATTATTATATGTTTTTAAATTATATAAGGTTTATTGTTTGGGGCATAAAAAAACCGCGGGTTAAGGCGGCTTTAGGTTGATTACTTTGTTTAATTTTGTGAATTTCAATACATGCAAAATTTTGTGATAATTTGTATGCAATATAGTTCTTCTTAGGTGCTTCTTCAATAGAACTATCTAAATTGACTATTTTTTCCTGTAAGTAATAAAACAATTCAATAAGTGTTTTGTTAACTTTTGTAAGATGATCATCCACACTATTCGTTCTCATTTCTCGACTCATGCTATTTCCATGTATCTCTTCCAACTCAAATAAACAATTTTCAAAATACTTATATTGCCATAATTCAATCTCAGGAACGCCCATTACTTTGACTGCATGAAGGTCATACTTCTTATATCCTGGTGCTATGCAAATAACCCTAATTGACGACCAATCAACCTTTATCTTCTTACCACATGCATTTTCAGCTGCAACTTGAAAATCGCCCTTATGATCTTTTAACCACGCTAAGTAATATAAACATTGATTTAATAGTTGCGAAGACGCCACTACCTTATATTCAATAATTACAAGGTTATTATCTTCTGATATTGCTAGTGTATCAATACGTCCAGAATGAACAGAGCCAGTATAGAACTCTGATTTGATTAAAGTGCTATTAAAGATTATTTCTAAATTATCCTCAACTAAATTCTGAAGTTCTTTTTCATTTATGAACTTCTGCTTTTTAACTAATTTTAATTTTTGATCTTCTTTTTTAAACAAAGGCATATTGTCCACTCCTGTTTGAGTGTTTTGATGTTAATTTAAATAAACTCTTTTATGATAAATAATATAAATAAACTTAGGGTAATAGCCATTGAAATCACAAGTATTATATCCCAAACTTGAAGTTTCTTTTTTATACGATTTTCATATCTATTATGAGCATTTGATTGTGACTTTCTTCTAGCAATAAAAGCATATCTATTAGGCAATGGAAGCATTGCACCACTAGTAATCAATAAGACTGTTATTACTAAGGATATTATAAAACTTAAAAACAGTGAATCTGAACTTTTTAATATCTCCATATATTATCTCCCACTAATAATTTTCTAATTCTATATCAGCACTATTTTCTATAGATGATTTTATGAATTCCAAACGTCATTATTCCACCGATTATTGTACCCACGATATCCTTCACATCAAAAGTGCCAATTAGGGGCGTAAGTTGTATGAACTCATAAATTATGAACCCTACTACAGAAAGTAAAATGATTTTCACTTCTTCGGAGTAAACATTTGAATTTTCATATCCCATAAATAAAAATGATGCTACAAGAACTGCACCAATATTGGTATGCATATCGGCAAAACCATAATCGAATATACTGTTCGTGTATATATAATTTCTATAAATAGTTCCTACTATCGAAATTAATAATGCAAAAAATAATGATATTGAATAATACAATTTTCTTCTATTCATCTTCTCTCCTCTCTCTCAATGATAAATTCTCAAACAAAACTCACTCACATGGGAATATTGCTAACTGGCGTATTAAGTGAAGTTCTAACCAAGAAAACCTAATGAGTCTATACTTTCAGTTAATAAAATGCTTTCATACTTACCCATCAGTTGTACTATCCATCTTGATTGACTATAGTATCTATTCCTCTCATCTGGAAATTGGCTACTGTATATTTCGAGCAAAATCATCTTCACCTTATACTCTTTTCGATTTAACTTATGTATCTTTGTTTTTACACCCTCGTTAACACATGCTTTTTTTATAACTTTATTCTTTAAAGGCAAAGGAAGAAACCATAATTTTTTACTAAAAAACTCTCTGGAGTATTTTGTTAATTGAATCCACTTCACATGCTTATACTCCGATAAAACTTGTTCTGTTAGATTTGTCGCAGCTATATGATCAGGATGACCATTCAACCCATTCTTATCAAATGAAATTACATGAGTTGGATTGATACGATCAAACTGTTCTTTTAATCTATCAATTGCATCGATTTCATCCCATAGCATCGACTCACCATCTAATAAACCTAAAAAAGAATAGCTCTCCACATTTAAGACTTTACAGGATTCAAGGAACTCTTTAGTTCTTATCTCTGCAATAGAATATGATTTAAGCAAATTGAATTTTTCATTCCTAACTCGACCTGCTTCTCCCTTTGTTACGCATACCATGTGAACTTCATCCCCTCTACTCTTAGCACGTAATAATATGCCAGCAAAGCCAAATTCATCATCAGGGTGTGTCACAACTGCCAATATCCTATTTTTGTTCATTACCTCACTCTTTCTTGATCCGAATTTCACCTAACGTTCATTATCTAGTTTTTTAGAAATTTTATCAATTTTTGATTCTAAAGTTTCTAATTTGAAAACTAATAATATTATAACATTTATTATTACTGTAATTATAAGAGCGACACCAAACATTACTCCCCACATATTAGTCATGAGAAATTCTCCTAAAAAGGTCACTATTAGAACTATTACAGCAAAACACGCAAAAAATATATTTATATTATTTCTCATATAATCCCCTACTCTAAATAAATCCTCACCTATGTAAATCTCAACGCAACACCCCATCCACAAACTGGCATGTCGCTAATTTTCGTGTTTATGTGACGTCCCCAAGGGGAGTTACCACTAACCATACTATTCTTATAAATTTAAGTTTTTAGGATCTGTTTGAATGCAATCATTAACAATGGTAGGTACATACTTGCCAGCAACAATCGTTGCCACAATCCACTTAAGCCAATAATAGAATTCTTAAACCTCTCTCTTTCAGACATAACAAATAATATAAAAAATATTATACT
>Ga0193962_1000289_pt1 | contig 23075 bp, 21 predicted proteins | sample FB_5_MG_FD_140335 | JGI IMG/M metagenome (GOLD analysis project Ga0193962, IMG submission 140335) | Microbial mat bacterial communities from the Broadkill River, Lewes, Delaware, United States - FB_5_MG | ecosystem: Environmental > Aquatic > Freshwater > River > Microbial mats | place: USA... | reverse complement strand
TTGGACGGCCGTTGCCAGCATATCATCGGCGGTGGTGATGGATTTTGAATTGGCCTCATAGGTGCGCTGTCCTGAAATCAGACTGACCATCTCCTCCACAACATCTACGTTGGAACTTTCAATATAGTAGTTCAACACGGTCCCGGCCCCATCCTCACCCGGCGTCTGCTCCTGGGGGGGGCCTGAACCCTCGGTTTCCCTGAATAAATTGCCGCCCACGGCATATAGTCCGGCGGGATTTACAAAGGTCGTTACAAGAACCTGTTCTGTGGCCAGGATGGTATCATCGTCGGCAAACACGCTGAGAGTACCGTCCTCGTCCAGGGTAATCGTAACCGCTTCCGGAGGGATGGATATCTCGGGTTGAAGACGGTCCCCTGCCTGGGACGTAATGAATCCCTCACTGTCCAGGGAAAAATCCCCGGCCCGGGTATACATATCCTCGTCCCCGTGCAGGACCCTGAAAAATCCTTCGCCCTGGATGGCAAAATCCAGCTGATTATCCGTTTGAAGATAATCGCCCTGGGTAAATATTTTCTGGATACCTGCCGTATTTACGCCCATACCCACCTGAATTCCCGTAGGCACCTGTCCCCCGCCGGGGGTTGTCTGTCCAGCGACCCGCTGGGTCATGTACATTAAGTCTTCAAATGCTGCCCGGGATTTTTTAAACCCGGTGGTGGAAGAGTTCGCCAGGTTATTGGAGGTAACGCCAATCTGCGTATCCTGGGCCATCATTCCCGTCGCTGCTGACCAAAGTGCCCGTATCATAAATTGACTCCTTTATGTAAACTGCCCTACGTCATTTATTGCCTTTGAATCAATTTCATCAAATGTTTTCATGGACTTGGTGTAAGTTTCAAACATTCGCTGATAATCAATCATTTTCGCCATTTCCTCTACGACCTGAACATTGGCCTGCTCAAGTGAGCCGGCTTTAACCCTGACATTTTCAAGGGTAATTTCATCTGCTGTATCTTCGGTATAGACAAACAGATTATCTCCGGCTTTCTCAAGTCCCTCCATATTCTCAAAGGAGACTACATCAAGGGTATCCAGAAGCGCATTATTTAAAAATATCTGCCCGTATTCATTAATGTTTACACTTGTGTTCGGGTCCACAGTATCCATGAAAACGGCACCACCCTGACCCATGACGGGATTACCGTTTTTATCCACAAGAATGCCTTCACTGCTCAACGAAAAATTTCCGTTCCGCGTGTATTTGATGCCGTCCGGGGTTTCCACTTTGAAAAGACCCTGGGGGCCTAATGCCACATCCAGGGGATTGTCGGTTTTTATCACATTTCCCTGGGTGAAATCCTGGTTCACCCGAGCCCTGAACGCTTTGTCAAAACTGACGACATCTTTTTTAAACCCAATGCTGGACGCATTGGCCAGGTTATTGGAGACTGCTTCGAGTTTTCGTTCCTGCCTTAACCCGCCCTGGGTCGGCCGTGTCATTTCAAGAATCATAGGGCAGTTTACTCCTTTGCATGATTTGCCGATTTCCCTACGGCATTGATTGGTTTAATTCCACCTTATTCATACTTTATGCAAATGGGATGCCATATTTTTTTCAATTACGCCCAGACCCGGAACCGTGCTCTTTTCAACAGAATATTTATGCAACGTCGGGGATATGATTAAAGGGAAACGATCTGGCGTTAAAACAATGTGCCAAAAGGTCGACATCTGAGATCGCCGAATTTGACGCACCCAGAAAATTTTTCCCACCGTTTTGGGATTGGTTTCAAAAAAGTTGATTATGCAAGATCATTGTCAGGTCCAATCTGGGGTGACAATAAAAAAATCCCCTTGCATCCTGCCCCCGTTTAGGTATAAAGCAAAAATCGCATCCATTGAGGATGTAAGAAAAGATAAGAAGGAAATTTATGACCGACGACGGCTATTACCCTGACCTATCGCATCTCTCTTCCGAGCACCCTGCAGGGATAGAGACTTCACAAACAAAGGCATCTCAACATCCGTCCGACCTGAAGGAAGACCCGAGGAGGCATGCGGAACAGGAGTTTAAAGATTATTTTTGTCCGTTTTGCGGTGACAGATTATTCCGGGGCAAGGTCCGGGATTATAAAATGGTCTGCCATAAATGTAACCGGCTTGTTGACAGTAAAAAGCTTGAAGAAAAATGATCCTGGATCACATTAGGATTTCTTTTTAAGCTCATCGGCATTGGCCCCATAAACAAAAGCAAGAAGTTCGGCCACTGCCACATATATTTCAGCCGGAATTTCCTGATTGATGTCAAGGGATGCCAGGACCTCCACCAGGTCTGGATCGTCCTTTACCGGTACCCCATGGGCCAGTGCCAGGGAAATGATATTTTCAGCCACCTTTCCTTGCCCTTTGGCCGTTACGGTCGGTGCAGTGTCCTTAAGCCTGTTATAGGTAAGGGCAACTGCTTTTTTTTTGTTGTCTTTAGGTGCCATGGTTAAACCACAATATTTAGACCCTGCATGTCATCGGCCGTTTTCATGGAAAGCATTAAGCTGGTCTGGGTAATCTGCTCCGGCCGGGCGACCTGGCAGTCGATGTTTCCTGCCTGATATCCGATTTCGGATAGACGCTGTCTTAATTGTGAAACCTTTGGGGCAAGGTGATCACAGGTTTTTTGATTTTCCAACAAAAATCGGCCGGTAATGGTTTTGTCCAGAATGGAAAAGTCCGCCCGTAGAGGACCAAGGGCGGTCATATTCAATAAAAAAGAGATACCGAGTATTTTTTTTTTCGTATTTGTTTTGTCTGTTTTCCCCATGTCCACCATGAGTTGACCGAAATCAAAGCCATCCTCCCGCCAGACAGGGAACGGCAGCAGAAACCGTATGCCGTCCTGACTTTGTCCGCTATCCCCGGATTTGACATTTAACTGGGCAAAATTATCCAGCGCATCTGAAATATGTTTTAATACAGTGGCCTTGTTCGGGTCGCTTTCCATACCGGCAAGGGACAAAGAGGCGGCTTTCAGATCCTGTCCCGTCAGTTGTTTGATCTCATGGGCCATCGTGTTTTTATCCGGGGCATTGTCAAGACTCTTTGCCAGTTTCTTTTCAAAACTTAGGCCCATATTCTCTATAATTTTGTGTAGAAATTGATCATCTCGAATCTCGGATTTCAGAGCAAGTCCCATCAAGATATCATTCAGAAGCGGTTCCCGGGCCTGGCTAAGTGCTCCCAACCCCTGGAAAATTTTTGCCGGGGAAAAGGATTGAAAGGAAGCGGTCTGCAAAAATTTTTCCGTCCCGTGAAGAGCGGTTGAATCCGGTAAGGTGGCCGGCACGGAAGATATCGGTTTTGGCGTATGCATTGCAGGCCCTGCCGTATCGGTGGATGCCGGCGAAGGCGGGGTCGTAATCGGCTTTAGCACAATACCGTCCTGGGAACGGACAACCTTCATAGGGATATCCATGCCCTGGGTGAGAGGAAGCTGGGTGGAGACAGTCAGTTTCCGACCGCCCACAAGCAATTGGACCCGATTTTGGGCGGTAACATCAATGACTTTTGCACCCATTGTCCAACCGGGTTTTATACCTGGTTCGGGCAATGCCGAAGACTGTTGTTTCACAGGAAGCATCTTAAGCGCAGCATCGGTGCCGTGGGAAGAAGGCAACGCCGTGGACGGAACCGGTTTTAAAACCAACCCTTCCCGGGTGGCAACAGCGGTCAACGTCAGCGACATGCCCGGCTTTAACGGCAGCGGGGTTGAAACCTCAATTTTTTGACCTGTCGCCGAAGATTTGCCGGGTCCATTTGACGGGATGGGTGACGTTGAAGCAGGCGTTTTCCTACCACCGGACAGCTGTTGTGTGCGATCCTGAACAAACGCCTTCGGGCCGGGAGCGTTTTCTGATTTTCCTGTTAAAAGAAGTTGAACACGATTTTCGGGTTTGACGTCAAGCACCTTTGCGTCGACAATTCGACCGGGTTTTAAATTTATGACATCCAACAGCTCGGATTGTTTCGGATTGTCGCCAATAATTTTCAGGGACGGAATGGGCAGGCTGGGGATCATCTGGATTTTTCCATTGCAATAAATTTTTCCTTGAGATCAATGACAAGCGCAACCTCCCCTTTGGGTATGGAAAGCCTTTCTGCAATGGTGTCAACATCCATCTTCTGATAGTAAAGATCTATGATCCGCTGTTGCTGATCAAGAACATCCGTTTCTTTGTGAAATAAGGTAGCCCCCCCCTTGGGTAGGGCATTCAGCAGGGAATTATGCTGGTTTTCAAGTTGGCTGTACAGGGTGTTGGCCCGGGATAAAAGCAAATTGATGCTGATGATCTTTGAATCCAGGGATTTGTCAAGTTTTCGGGTCAGTGTCTGTTTCTCATGTACCAGGCGCTCAAATTCCATCGCCGCTTCCTTTGAGGCTTCCAAAATAGGTTCGATCATCTCTGTCGTTTCAGTCAGAACCTCCCTGGCCACAACCTGGGCTTTTTTACGGGTCTGGGCGGCAATTTCTTCACGGTCATTTTCCTGGGTCGGGTCCGGACGTCGTTGGAGCCGGGTGGCCCTCCGGATGAAAAGAAACAACAGGAAGATTAAAAACAGATCAATGATAAGTGAAAGGACAACGAGGAACTCAGTGGGAACCTTCAGCATCATGCCGTGGTATCTATAAGGCGGCCCGGCCCATCCGGGTCCGGCGGCAGGTCCTCTTTGGGGGGCAGTTTTTTTGCACGTTTGGCCTTACGGGCCTTTTTCTCTTTTTCCTTGTCTTTCTCCTTTTTCAAAGAGAGCGTTTCTTCGCTTTCCTGAACCGTTGTGTTCTCCACCACCTGCTGGTTTTGATGTTGTACTGCTGCCTGATCAGGGTCCGGTTTGGGGGACTGAATCTGGTGGCTTAAATCCTGGGCAATACCGGACTGCTGAAAAATCTGGTTATGTCCATGAACTGTGGTCATTGATCCCCTGCTTTAAGTCGCTTTAAAAGATTTAAAACTGATCTTGTCAATATATTGGGGCGGCAACACCTTTTTCAATGAGGCTTCCACACCCCAAAGCAGATCAGCTTCCGTCACCTCATTGTTCTTTTCCGACACCAGCCGGGTCTGAATAGCTCCATAAATTAAATCCCGGTAAAATGCAAGATTACTGTTTATCTCATCATAAGCCCTTTGGTCTGAATAATCAATAGATACATCTGCATACACATAGGTCATGGTTCGGCTTTGATCGGATGACAGAATGATAAAATCCGTTAATAAAATGGTGCCTGACCTGCGACTGGGCGGCAGAACCGGCATGTTTCCAGAAACATTGGCCTGGCCGTCCCGGATAAGATCAATTTCCGTCAAGGAAGCGGTCTGCCTTTCCGGCAGTGGCGCAGGTTCATTTGAAAAAAACAAAAAATAACTTAAAGGAACCGATATGCCCATGAACAGCAGAATAGACGCGGCAGCAAGTATGATTTTTGATTTAAGAAGGGCTTTTATCTTTTCGCCTTTTATAGACGATCCTGCCGGCAAAGATTCTTTTCCGCCGGAAATTTCAGCTTCTTCAATGCCTTTCAGGACCACTTGATCCGAGTCGGATTCCAGGTCATCGAACTGGTCCTCCAGATCAGACGTATGGTCTTCTCCGTCGATATCACCGAGTACGTCTTCATCTTCCTGATCTGCGGCCATGAGCAGAGTATTGATGTCGTCCTGGGATATGAGGATGTCCTCATCTTCACCCAGCAACTCATCCGTCTCATCCGACTGCTGGAGAAGGGCATCAATATCTTCCTGGGTGACGTCATCTTCCTCTTCCTGGACGACATCATCCGCACCGTCGCCATCTGTTGAAGGCGTCAAGTTTATCCCGTCCGGCAGGTTATCATCTCCGCCGTCTTCGGCATCTGTTTCCGGGTCCTCTGCATCCTCTTCCGGAACATCCGAGGCCGGAAGGCCGGCCTCAATAAGAGCCTGCATGGTTTCCTGGGTGAGCATACAATCCGCCACGTCTGCAGCCTGGTTTTCCTCTATGGGCTCGTCAAAGGGGTCTTCTTCCCGGTTCGATGCTTCCATAACCGGGGCATCGTCAACGGTCTCATCTTCCACACCTTGATCCGCTACATTGTCCTGGTTTGATTCAGCGTCCAAGGCCTCTGGTCCGGGTCCCGCTGCCGGAGCCGTTTCGGGTTCAGGTCCAGAATTGGAGGCATCCTCCTCCTGGGTGTCGCCACCCATAGCGCCTTGAATATCTTCCAGTGAGATCAGCTCGTCATCCTCTCCGTCATCCTCTTCCCCAGTGTCTGACTCATCGTTATCCTGGTCGGGGCCATTGAGCAGAGCGTCTATATCATTCTGGTCCAACTCGCCGGCATCGTCCTCTTCTGGGCTGTCATCGTCGTCCAGGGCATTGCCTGTCAACATGCTGTCGATGTCGTCCTGGGACAGTTCGCCCGCACCCTCTTCTTCGGTGTCCGACTCATCGTCATTTTGGTCGGGGCCATTGAGCAGAGCGTCTATATCATTCTGGTCCAACTCGCCGGCATCGTCCTCTTCTGGGCTGTCATCGTCGTCCAGCGCATTGCCCGTCAGCATGCTGTCGATGTCGTCCTGGGACAGTTCGCCCGCATCCTCTTTTCCGATGTCCGACTCATCGTCATCCTGGCCGGACCCATTGAGCAGACTGTCTATATCATTCTGGTCCAACTCGCCGACATCGTCATCTCCTGAAGAGATATCCAGCAGTTTATCAATATCATCCTGGGAAATTAGATCGTCTTCTTCTTCCAAAATCGGGTCTGACATAACTCCCCCTAAAATCTAAAAAAATAAACGCTACTAATTAATTGATACTATTTTTTTGCTTTTGTTCGTAACTGTAGTCTTGCCTGAATTCACAACCTGGAGCAAGATGACGTATCAATCCTTTTGCGATGAACTATAATTACACTAAACTATTAGGGAAATAAGCAAATATCAGGCCAGTTAAATCAAATTATTTCCCATAACTATCCAGCCCGGCGTGCAGTTTCACCAGAATAGCCGTATGAATCTGACAGATCCTGGATTCAGTCAAAGACAAAACCTCCCCAATTTCTTTCAAGGTCAGCTCGTCATAATAGTAAAGGGAGATAACAATCTGCTCTTTTTCCGTCAATCTTTTGATGGCCTTCACCAGGACGGATTTAAGTTCTGCCCGGTAGAAGTCGTCTTCGGGATTTCCGTCACCCCTGAGTCCGGCCTGAAAACGGGTCTGGGAAGAGATATCATTTTTTTTTGTCTTGATGAAATCGTCCAGACTGAGGACCGCAGCCCCATGGATATCGGTCAGCATTTTCTGGTAAGTTTCCAGATCCACGCCCAAAGCCTCACTTATTTCATCGTCATCGGCCGGCCGCCCCTTTTCATCCTCAATGGTTTTTGCCGCCCGGGATATATCCTGGATTTTTTTTCGCATGGACCTTGAATAGGTGTCCATGCTGCGCAATTCATCCAGAATGGCTCCCTTGATACGATACCGGGCATAGGTTTCAAGGCTGACATATTTGCCTGGATCAAATTTGTCCACCGCATCAATGAGTCCCAGAGAACCTGCTGACATCAGTTCGTCAAAAAGCACACTGGCGGGCAGACGCATGGCAAATCGGGAGGCAATGTACCGGACCAGATACGCGTAATTGACAATACTTTCCTGCCGCCAGGCTTCCCACTCCGCCTGATTTTTTTTACTAGGGTATTTCATGGAAATGTTATTGCTTCCTTTTATAAAATGACCATAACCGCTCATTGGGCCGCCGCAAACACCCGGTTCATAAAAAAGGTCAGATTCCCCTGGTTCTGGTTCGTCCTGCTGTCGTTGAGCAGTGTTTTTGCAAGATCGGTCACGGCATCGGCTGCAGGGCTGTGCTTTACGGTGTCCAAAAGGATACTGCGGTTTCGAACCGCTTTTTGCAGGGCCGGATCAAAGGGGATATACCCGCAGTATTCCAGAACCACATTCTTTAAAAATTTATCCAGGGCGTTGCTCAAGGATCCGTACACTCTTTTGGCCCCGGTCCGATTCTCCGCCATGTTTACCACCAATTTAAAATGCTTTATTCCGTATTCCTGGGACATGACCTTCATCAGGGCATAGGCATCGGTAATGGAGGTGGGCTCGGTGGTGGCCACCACGAGACACTGGTCCGCAGATGCATTGAAATAGAGTACATTGGATGAAATGCCGGCTCCGGTATCCAGCAAAATTATGTCTGCCATATCGGAAAACGACTCAAACTCAGACAGCAGTGTTAGTTTTTCACCTTCACTGAAACGGGTCAAATCTGCAAACCCGGATCCTCCGGGTAGAATGCTGATGCCATGATCCGTTGTTACCATCACCTGGGACAATGTTTTTTCCCCGGATACCAGATGGCGGATGTTATATTTGGGTCTCAGGTTAAATACGATATCAATATTGGCTAGCCCCACATCCGCATCTATGATCACCACCCGTTTTCCAAGCCGCGTCATGGCCACGGCCAGGTTTCCCGCAATATTGGTTTTGCCCACCCCGCCCTTGCCGCTGGTGACCGCAATGACCCTGGGGTATGAACTGCCATTGGAAGCCTTGTTCCGTTCCCGTTTTTGTATCGCACTTGTCTTGGCCATCTGCCGCAGTCCTTTTGCCTGATCCACCTAGTCTCCTTTGGGCTCTTTTTTTAGAATTATCTTCAAAAGCTCATGGCGGTCCGGGATAATCAAATCCTCGGGCACCTTCTGTCCGTTGGTTACCAATGACACCGGCAAGTCATGGCTTGCCACCTGGTCAAGAATTTTCCCGCATCTTTTTGTTTCATCTATTTTTGTAAACACATAGGTGTCTGGATTGAATACGGAAAAAGCAGATGCCGCTTCCTTCATATTAATCAATTCAGAGGTAACACTCAAGGTTAAATGAACGCTGATCTGGAAATCATTTTTGATCAGCTCAAGGATTTCGTCAATTTTTCCCTTGTCATAATGGCTGTGCCCGGCTGTATCAATCAGTACCAAATCCATGGATTTCATCCGGTCCAGGGCGCATGCCAAATCCTGGCGTGAAAAGGCTGGCAGACAGATAAGTCCCATGATGCCGGCATAGGCTTTGAGCTGCTCAAAGGCCCCGATTCTGTAATTGTCTATGGAGACCAGCCCCACTCTCATTTTTCGGGTAAAGCTCAGGTAGGCAGCCAGCTTGGCAATGGTGGTGGTTTTTCCCACACCGGTCGGTCCCACAAAAGCCGCCACCTGGGGAGGCCCGGAAGAGTTGCGCCGGGTGAAAAAATCCTTGGTGCGAAATTGATCCAGGCACAGGCCCATTACTTTTTTTTTCAGCTGCTTCATTTGTGTTACCGTATCAAGGCTTTGATCCAGATCCGCGGCCGCTTTTTGAACAAGCTCTGCCGCCAGACGTTCGCTGACACCGCAGCGAAGCAGGGAGGCCAGTACACCCACGGATTCGAAGTGGTTACACAAAATGGACTGCACCCCGGAACCAAAACCGGCTACAGAAAGGATGTCCTTTATCTCCGCAATATCTGATTTAAGAGATTCCACATCCTGCACAATTGGCATTTCAGGCTTATTATCACCGGTCGAAGGGAGTGCGGCCTCAACTTCGAACATAGTCTTTGCGTAGGGGTCTTTGGGGGATTTGGGCACCTTTCGGGTGGAAAGAATCATGGCATCGGGCCCCAGCTCTTCCTTGATGTCGGCCAGGGCCGTCTGGATATTTGGTGCCCTGAAAATTTTTTTATCCATTCTTTAAACTCACCTTTCCGACAGCCTGTAGATTTATATCATCCACGATCTCTGCGTGGGATACCACAAATACGTTGGGAAGAGACGGCTCAATCAGCCGACGGATATGACGGCGCAATGTGGGCGAGGTCATGAGCACCGGCTGGGTATTCAATGTGATGAGTTTTTCTACCTGTTTTGATACGGCGCCGACAAGTTCCGTGATCAGGACAGGCTCTAAAGCCAGGTAAGTGCCATGATCGGTTCGTTTAATATTTTTTGTTAAAATTTCTTCAAGCTTGCGATCCAATGTCATGACTTGCAGCTTTTTACCGGGCTGCAGGTAGGGTGCCAGCATGCCTTTGGCAACCCGTTGGCGGACATATTCGGTTAACAGGTCCGGATCCTTGCCTGCCGGGGCGAAATCTGCCAGGGTTTCCACGATGGTTAACAGGTCTCTGACCGAAATACGTTCTCGCAAAAGATTTTGTAGCACTTTTTGCACAGCGCCGACACTTAAAAGATTGGGTACCAGCTCCTCAACCACCTTGGGGCTGGTCTTGGCCAGGTTATCCAGAAGATGCTGGACATCCTGTCGGCTAAGCAGGTTGTGGGAATTGTTTCTGATGATCTCCGTCAAATGGGTGGCAATAACCGTGGAGTTGTCCACCACCGTGTATCCGGCAAACTTGGCCTCCTCTTCCCTGGACATGGGTATCCACAGGGCCGGCAGTTTAAAAGCCGGTTCAACCGTCTCAATACCGTCAATTTCTTTGGCCGCACCACCAGGATCCATGGCCAGATAGTGATTGACCATAAGCTCTGCGCCGGCCGCCTCAACGCCCTTGATCATAAGGCGGTACTGGGCCGGGCTTAAATTCAAGTTATCCCGGATATGGATGGGCGGCACAATGATACCCATCTCCGTGGCAAACTGCCGGCGGATGGCCTTTATTCGTCCTAACAGCGTGCCGTCCTGCTGCTTATCCACCAGGGGAATCAGGCCATAACCCACTTCCAGTTCCATGGTATCCAGACGCAGCAGATGATCCACATCCTCGGGCTTGCCGGGCGTCTCTTCCTGGGCCTGGGTCTGGGCCTTTTCGATTTCCTGCTGTTTTTCTTCAGCTTTGCTCTCCTCTTGTCCTAAAAAATACCAGGCAATGGTTCCCATGGTAATGCCTAAGCTCATAAAGGGGATCGTGGGCAGGCCCGGGATTGCGCCCATGAGAAAAACAATGACCCCCCCCACCATGACCGGGGTGGAACTGGAAAATAGATGTTTGGCAAATTCTTGCCCCATTTTGTTTTCTGCACCGGATCGGGAGACTAGAAGACCTGCAGCCGCAGAGATCAAAAGCGCCGGAATTTGGGAGACAAGGCCGTCCCCTACGGTGAGCAGGGTGTAATTGGTCAACGCCTCGCCAAGGGGCATACCCTGCTGCACCACGCCGATGATAAAACCTGCGCCGATATTAATCAAAGTGATTATAATGCCGGCAATGGCGTCACCACGGACAAATTTGGAGGCACCGTCCATGGCACCATGAAATGCCGATTCCCTGGCAATGGCAGCCCTTCGCTCTCCTGCCTCTATCTCGTCGATCATACCGGCATTGAGATCCGCATCAATGGCCATCTGTTTGCCGGGCATGGCATCCAGGGTGAAACGGGCGGCCACCTCTGCAATACGACCGGCGCCTTTGGTGATTACCATGAAATTGATGAGCACCAGGATGATGAAAATAATCAGACCCACCACATAGTTGCCGCCCACCACAAAGGCGCCGAATGACATGATGACCGCTCCGGCAGCTTCCGGCCCCTCGCTGCCATGCAAAAGAATCAGCCGGGTGGATGCCACGTTCAACGAGAGTCTGAAAAGGGTGAGCACTAGAAGTAGGGAGGGAAAGATACTGAAGTCAAGTGGTTTTTGCGTATACATGGTCGTGATCAATACCACAATGCCAAGGGAAATATTCAGGGTCAGAAAGAAATCAAGGATAATGGGATGCAAAGGCAGGATCATTGCCATCAAAATGCCGATAAAGGCCAGAACCATCAGAATATCTGATGACTCTTTTTTCATTGTGGCCATTATACCGACGTTTTCCGTCGCCATGTATCCTCCTTGCTAAATGGATGCTTGACACCTGGTGCCAAAAATTTGACTATTGCTTGAACGTAAAGTCACCATCTGCGGCGTTGCAGAAAAATTTGTAATCCTTACAACCGAGCGGGTGCTTTGGCTACAACTTCTTTTGCGCCTTGCATCTGGGCAACTTTACGCCCAAACACGGGTTTTTCGTTCATGCACTATTTACGATTTAGCCCGGTTGGGTTTACGCCCCCTGACCGTTCTTAAGCCCATAAACATAGGCGAGCAGTTCCGCCACAGTCTGGTAATATTCAAATGGAACCTGGTCGCCAATATCTACTACTTTATACAAATTCCGGGCCAACGGCTTATTTTCTACTACCGGCACATCATTTTCCAGGGCAATTCTTTTGATATTTCCGGCCACGGCGCCTGCGCCCTTGGCCACAACGCTCGGGGCATCCATTTCTGCTTTGTCATACTGCAATGCCACGGCTAGGTGTGTCGGGTTGGTCACAACCACATCCGCCTTAGGTACTTCAGCCATCATGCGTTTTCTGGCTGCAGCCATCTGAAGTTGACGAATTCTGGATTTAACCGCTGGGTCGCCTTCTGTTTGCTTTTGCTCATCCTTGACCTCTTTTTTGGTCATTTTCTGGTCGTCTAAAAATTTCCATTTTTGGAACGAATAATCCAGAATGGCAACCAAAATCATGACAATACATACTTTTATAACAATCCAGAACGATTCAATAAAAAGAAAAAGCAGAATCTGGGCTGTGGAATGATCGTACAGGGTAAGCACGTCGGAAAGTTCACCCATTGTGGCTATATAACAGACCATTGAAATTATGGCAATTTTAAGCAAAGATTTCACAAATTCGATGATAGCCCGGGAAGAAAATTTTTGTTTAAACCCGTTAATGGGATTGATCTTGCTCAATTTGGGTTCCACGGCTTTCCAGGATATATGAAATCCAACCTGCGCCAGGTTGGAAATGAGTGCCACAACACAAACGGCTATAAATATGGGCAGACACATCAAAAATATTTTTTTTGCGTGATAAATCAGCATTACGGTCAGATCTGCCGGGCTAAGTTCCGGTACCCGCTTAAATATAAAATTATAACGAAAGACCTCCAGGCAGTTCTGGTAGAAAAAAGATGCCGTGGTGTACAAGGCTGTAACACCGCCCAGCAAAACAAAAACCGAAGGAATTTCCGTGCTTTTGGCGACCTGGCCTTCCTCCCTTGCCTTGCTGAGCTTTCGTCCCGATGCGTCTTCGGTTTTCTCGCCGCCACCCTCTGGATCTTCGGCCATATTTTATCCTCCGCCTATATAAAACAATAATGTCAGAAACAGTTTTCTGCACGGCTCCAGATAATCCCGGGTGACGATGGCAATGATGGGCAGGGTCATGGCAAAAAAGATCAAGCCTACGGCGATCTTCACCGGGAACGCCACAATCATCACATTGGTCTGGGGTGAAAATTTAGCAATCAATCCAAAACCGGTATTGACAAAGGTCAGGGCGGCAATGACCGGGGCACTGACTTTAACGGCCGTCACAAACAGATCGGCACCCACATCCAGAATCCGGGGCGTGAGTGCGGAATGCATCACAAACCCGCCTACAGGCACCAGGTCAAAGCTGTCAATCATGGATATAATAATAATATGGTGGCCGTTGAGTATAAGAAAAATGATCAGACAGACCCAGTATCCGATCTGGTCCATAATAGAGACGTTCTCACCGCTTTGGGGGTCCATGACATTGATCATGGCAAATCCGATTTGAAAACCGATGACCTGGCCGGCCATCTGGATGCCTGCAAAAAAAATCCGCAGGCAAAGTCCCAGGCTAAAACCCACCAGCACTTCTGCCCCCAGCATCAAGCCAAAGGTGAGGACATCCTCTGGGAAACGGGCTGGGTCCACGGGTACCACCGTATAAAACAGCAGCGTTAGAACCAGGGCGAGGGCCATTTTCAGCTGGCTTAGAATTATCGAGGACCCGAAAATAGGAAACAAAAATAAAAACACGGATACCCGTGCCAGAACCAACATAAAGGTTCTAAATCGGATGGGATCCATGAGATCAAGCAGTTCCACGGTCGTCCTTTCCTAACGCCACATCGGGCTAACTTACCTGATATACATTGGAATATTGGTAATAATATTGGTTGTAAAAGCCATCATTTTTTCCATCATCCACGGGGCGGCAAACAAAAGTCCGATAAAAACGGCAAGGATCTTGGGCACAAAGGTAAGTGTCATCTCCTGGATTTGGGTAACCGCCTGGAACACACTGATGACCAGGCCTGCAATCAGGCCTAGGCCCAGCATGGGCGTGGACAAAAGGATCGTCAAGATGATAGCCTGTTTGGCAAATGCTATTACAAATTCAGGGGTCATTTTACACTCCAAAACTGTTAATCATCGAGCCTGCAATCAAATGCCAACCGTCCACAAGGACAAAGAGCATCAGCTTGAAGGGCAGGGAAATCATAACCGGTGGCAGCATCATCATACCCATGGCCAGCAGCACCGAGGCGACGACCATATCAATGACAAGAAAGGGAACGTAGAGAATAAACCCTATGATAAATGCTGTTTTAAGCTCGGAAATCACATAGGCCGGAATCAGTGTTAAGAGCGACACATCCTCCCGGGTTTCAGGCTTTTTTATGCCGGCCTCTTTGACAAACAGGGCAATGTCGGCTTCCCTGGTGTTGAGCAGCATAAATTTTCGTATGGGCTTCTGGGCTTCCTCAAAGGCCGTTTCATAGGAAATTTCACGTTCAAGATATGGGTTTAAGGCGTTGTCGTACACCTCTAAAGCCACGGGTTTGATAATAAAAAGAGTCATGAAGAGTGAAAGCCCTACAAGCACCTGATTGGGCGGGCTCGATTGGGTACCGATCGCCTGGCGCAGGAAATGAAACACCATTGTTATACGGGTAAAAGGCGTCATGAGGATCAAAATAGCCGGAGCCAGGGAGATAATGGTTAAAAGGGCAATAATTTCAAGGACCACCGCCACTTCTTCGGGCTCCTGGGCCGTGGTAACATTAAGCTCCAGGGAAGGAATAGGGAAGGTGACAGCGCCTGCCGTATCGACAAAACCTGTGATTATCATGGCTGTAACCACAATGAATCCTATCCAGCCGGTCGGGCGGGCGTAGTTGGTCATGATATCTCTCCTTTACCGGGATCGGAAGAATCATTTTCCAAGGGCATTTTCTGCACACCGTTGTTTTTAATTAGACTCTTTTTGAGCAGATTCTGAAATCCTTTGGTCGTTTCGAGGGGTTCCGATGCCGATGCCGTTTTTGGCAGCTTGTCAAAACGGGCTAACGACGAAATACCGGCCGGTGAAACTCCGATGAGAATTGATTCATCCTGGACAGCGACCAGCACCAGTTTTTCTTTGGGGGATAAGTGATGGACGGATAACACCTTTATCAGTGCCATCGAACCTTTGTTTCCGAACCGCCCCGAGAACCTGCGGACAAGATAAAGGGCGATCAGAAAAAAAGCCAGGACGGCAAACAGCATGCCGAGACTTTTGCCAAATTCCACCCACATATCCGTATTCGTATTCATTGATCTTCTGCGGTGAGAGATTTGACGCGGTCAATGGGCGTAATTACGTCGGTGAGACGAACTCCGAATTTTTCATTGACCACCACAACTTCTCCCCGGGCAATGAGCTTACGGTTGATATAGACCTCCAAGGGTTCTCCGGCCAGTTTGTTCAATTCAATAATGGACCCCTGGGCCAGCTGCAAAAGATCATTGACCAACATTTTGGTTTTGCCCAGTTCCACGGAAAGCTCCAAAGGAATATCCAGGATAAAATCCAGCTCCCTTGCGCTATGCTCCTCGCTTTGTTCAGATTCTTCCTGTATATCTTCATCATTTATGGTGCCGTTTTCATCAATCATGTTTACCCCCCCAGTCGGTTATAACTTTCTCGTTGATTTTAAATGCCTGAAATCCCCGCTGAACACCAATGAAACCTTTCAGTTTCACAAGTCCTCCCACAAAGCAGGACAAAGGATCAGATGCGTCGTTATCCAGTTGGATCACATCGCCGGGCTGCATATATAAAATTCGTTCGCCGGTGATCTCGGTCTTGCCCAACAAAATTCTTAAATCTACCTCGGAGTTGAGAATGACCTCTTGAATCATCCGCCGCCAGTTATAATCAATTTCTTCAATTTCCGCCTGAACACCGGATGACAGTTTGTTTCGCATGGGTTCGATCATGGAATAAGGATAGCAGACCACAAGATTACCCGCGGCCTGCTCCAGTTCAATTTCAAACCGGGTAACAATGACAAGGTCTGTGGGCAGTACAATGGCCGTGAACTGCGGGTTCATTTCCGAACGGATCAAAGATGCCTTTACCGGCTCTATGGGTGCCCAGGACGCCTCAATATTTTTCAGGACGGCTACCACCGCCTTTTTAATCATCACCTCTTCAATACGGGTGAATTCGCGGCCTTCAACCCTTGCTTTTCCCAAGGCTTCTCCGCCAAAAAAAGTGTCAATAAGATTATAAACCAGCTGACTTTCAAACACCACCAGGCCATGCCCCCTTAACGGCTCCATCCTGAATACGTGAAGACTTGTGGGTACAGGAAGGCTGCGGACGAATTCAGAAAACTTGAGGGTGTCAAAGGGGTTGGCGGACACATCCACATTGGTCTGAAGCAGTGAAGACAATGTAGCCCGAACTTCCCTGGACAGACGTTCGTTAATGACGTCAAAGGTGGGCATCCTTGCCCTGACCACCTTGTCCTGGCTGGTGAAATCATAGGCAATAACCCCCTCAATCGGCTCCTCAGCAATCTCCGGAATATCGGCTTCGGTTTCTACTTCTCCGGAATCCAGTCCATCTAATAGACTGTCAACCTCGTCCTGGGATAGAATTTCACTCATGGCACCATCACTGCATTATAAAATTAGTAAAATAAATATGTCTTATGGCCACTTTGGGGAAAATTTGATTAATTCGATTGAGAAGTGCAAATTTTAGTTTAAGTTTGCCCTTGGGGCTTCGCAGCTCCATCCATCTCATTTGTCGGACCTGGGTTTCAATTATTTTTCTTATCCTGGGCTCCATGGTATACACCTGTCTTCGAAATCCGGGCTCCATCATTTCAAGGGCGATACCAAGGGATATGTAAGGCATATTTGAATCTTGTTTTAAAAAAATCTGTTCAAAGGGTTCAAGTTGTACAATATCTTCAAATATCGCTTTGCCCTGGTCTTCCAGGGCCGCCTGTATGCTTTCCTCGGTCACGACATCTTCACCAACCGGTTGTTCATGGATCTCTTCTTCCTTGTCGCTGAATAGAAAAAAGAACACACCTGTACCAATTCCGCCCAATAAAAGGAGAAACAAAAGCAGAATAATGATCAGCTTTTTTTTCCCTGACAGCAGTTTGCCGATAAATCCTTTTTTGACAGGGGCTTCATCTAAATCCCCGCCGTCATTATTTATGGATTCGGTCAGTTCATCGCCTTCGATTTTTTCCAGCAGATCTTCAGCCACAATACCTCCCAAGATAATCTGGTCGTTCGTTCGTCCAGCCGATCCCTGCAGGCTGAATCGTGGATGTCCTTGCAAAATCAGGTTTTTATAATAAAGTCTGTGTAAGCGACACAGATTTTTAAATCTTCGTTGTGGGTTGCGTCTGGGTGTTGATAGACCAGACCAGCCCATGGCTGTTATAAGAAATGACAGCAAACCTTATGCCAGCCTGTGTTGGTTTTTACCTGGATAGTACGGAAACAAAAAGTTTAGGGTCAAGGTTATAGGAAAGAAGAATTTTTTGCAAAATTATTTATTTCAGTTCGGCTGAATAACATCCCTGGACTGATTGGGTTTTTTCCCGTGGTTTAGCACAAAATGAAAGTTGAGAGGTCTGTGTAGATTACACAGATTGTTTTTGTTTCTTTTCGATCAAAGTTTCAATAAGTTACTGAATTACTTTTATGCTTTGTTGTGGGTCGAGTCTGGGTGTTGATAGACCAGATCAGCCCATGGCTGGTATAAGAAAGTCTCAAAATGTTGTTGAATTGCTTTCTTGCTTCGTTGTGGGCCCAAGCCTGGGGATCGATAGACCAGGGGAGGCCCGTGGCCGTTATAAAAAAAGGATCCGGATATCGTCTGCACGCAGCATCCCGGTAAAAAACGTCACTTCTGTCATGGATCTGTCAATGTTTTGACAGATCCATGACAGAGGGTGAGTGCCTTATGCAACAAAATGCAGCGAACCGCTGTCATTTATAACAGCAGCCTGACCCGTTAAATTATCTGCCGCGTCTTCTTGAGTATCGTCACCGACCCCACGCGCTGCCCGCTTCTTTCCGGCTGACTGATCCTGGGCCCGGGCATCGGCCATGGACTGCTGGAAATCGCTGCTCATATCAACTTCAAAGCTCTCAAGATTGATACTCGAGGAAGAGAGCATGGTTTTGATTTCATTGACATTGGCTACCAGAATATCTTTGGCTGACTGGTGTTCGGTAATTATGTTGACCTTCATGGAACTGCCGTTATGGTCAATACTCATGTAGATCCGGCCTAACTCAGGGGGTTTTAGTTGCATCCGGATGGTGTCGTCACCGGTGTTGATCGACCGGACAATGGTTTTGCCCACCTGCCGGGTGACAAAGTCGGGCAGTGTGGAAAAGGCTTGTTCGGTGCGTTGTGTGCCTGAAGTTCCCACAGTCGATGTTGTGGTTGATTTCTCTATGCCAAAAATAAAGGGCTGGGTTTCTGAATTTTTGGATGTTGCTTCCCCTGACAGGGAATTGGTGGTGGACGCCATTTTTTCCAGAGCAGCAGCATCGGCCTGGGCTGATTTGATGGACATCTGTGATGTCGATTCCTTGGTTGTTACCGCTGTGTCTGAAAAATTGTTGGCTATTTTAAATGCACCAGCAGCATCGGTTTGCCCAGTTTGAATATCAGTGGATATCGTATTGCCAACCGTTTGGGCTTGGGCCGTCACTTTTGTATTCACGTCCCCCCGGCTGATCTGATCCATGAACTGAACCTGGAAGCGGCCCTCAATTTCCTTGACCATGGCGTCTGAATTTGCGCTAAGCGTTATGGCAGAATTGACGGTTTCCTCGTTGTCTTCCTGAATATTCAGTCCGGAAAAAAACTGGTTGAGCAATCCGTGCCGACCGGATTGGGTTGCAAGTGCATCAAAAGGATCTGTTGTAAACATGTCTGATACGAGTTGTTCTGTTTGGTTCGGTAGATTATCTTTTATCAGATCAAGTTTCTGGGAAAAGGCATTGATTAACGTGCTCAGGGTCAAAGGCGTGTCGGACTTTTCAATAAAAGAATCCAGATCAAGTTGTTTCAAAAGGGTGGTATATGCGTCGTTCTCACCATTTGTCTGATAGCTCCGGTCGGATTCACCGACGGTATTCAAAAGTTGCTCTAACTGTTCGATAAAATCGTCAAAATCAAATCCCCGGGGGCCTTCGGAGGCGTTATCCATGATTGATGTAATTTGCTGCTCATCCACCCCCATCATTGACAAAAGGGATTTGATATAGGGCAGATCAGAGGTGGGCATGAGCGTATCTGCCTGGGTGATATCCTCGTCTTCGGCAAGGGGTAGTTCAAACAAATTATCCATGAAACCGGATACGGATATCAGGCTGGCTTCCTCTTCAAGGGAAAGGGTCAAATTCGACATCAATTCTTCAACAGACGCCTGGTCAAAACCTGCCTGAACAAGCAGATCTCCAAGAGCTTCTAACCCGTTTTCATCCAGGGATATATTGTCCAGATTGCCATTGGAAAGGGATAACAGCAGGTTTTTCAATTCTGTTATAAATTCGGTGCCCCCGCCATTTTCCAGCACATTTTCAATATCTGAAACCTTTTGTTTAGTCGTTCGGACAAAAAAACTATATTTTTCCACCGTGGACATTTCAGTGTCCTGTTTCCCCGTGGACAGATTGGGCATTTGCGCATTGGCAAGCGGTGAGGCATCCGTATGGACACCGTGACCCTCTGAAAGGCTGACCCCCTTGTCTTTCGCAGCGGCGTTGACGTCACTTTTACTTTCCATACCTTGGGCCTGCGGCATGGTCTTGTCCAGCTGTCTCTGAAACGCAGAAACCGCAACGCCACTGTCTGTGGGTGCTTTATCGGTACGGGTTGCACCCATGAGGGCGTCTGAAGAACTTCCTGTCAGTAACGCATTGATGTCTGAGGTATTGGATAACATGAGTCACCTTTAATTTATTGGCCTTTTTCATTCGTTTTACTGTCAAAAAAGCAACCATCATGCCAATCAATTAACGCGTGGGATAATATCGAGTATCTACAGTCTGTTATGGCTGTTGGGCCTATGTATGAAATTAAAAATGTCACAGTTGTCGGGCAGGAATTTCCCATAAAAAAATCACAAGGGAAATAATTACCTGTTTTCCTGGCATCTACCCCGGCAGACCAGGATGCTAAGCTCGCAATCAAAATGAAACCGCCCATATGACTTGCCTTTTAAGCCGTCTTCCGCGTTGCGTCACTGGACATCAGGAACAATATGATTACAGTAACGCGCCTTGAATACGACTTAAAATCCTACGTCTTATTTGGACGATTTTAATCTGATCCCAAGCCTTACGTCAGGAAATATTGCAGTAATATCATGGCAGTGCCAGGGATGTCGATCCAGCGCTGTTGGGACATCTCCTGTTTGATCAGATTCATGGGGAAAACGGCGGCCAGCATATCCGGACTGATGGGGTTGCCGTCTTGTCCCAGGGGCGGATTAATGGTGCCGGGCAGGTCTGCTGACAAGTTATACCATTGGCGGGGGATTTCATCTTCGTTTAAAAAAAATGGTGGGCATATGATCCGACTCCTTTTTTATTAAGGGTATCGACATCAATTTGTTGCAAAATCATGTTTCTGTATAAAGAAATAAATCAGTCGTTTTTAAACAGGCTCTAAGGAGAGACGAACTATGTCAAGATTTAATTGTTATGCATTTAGCTTTGTCTTCACAGGGGCAAAGAACCGAAAAGTACTTCCCTCACCGCGTTTGCTTTCTACGGTAATGACACCATTGTTTGTTTGTGCAATCCCCAGCACAACAGGTAAATCAAGTCCTCTCCCCGTGGCCTTGGTGGAAAAAAACGGATCGAATATTTTTTCGATGTTCTGTTCCTCAATTCCGCAACCGGAGTCGGCGACCGCCAGACAGGCATAGTCATCGTGGTCGGGCATCCAATCCACAGGGAAGCGATGTTTTACAGGGATTTCGTTGGCACGGACACTTTTTACACGAAGATAGATGGTGCCTTCTTTTTGATAGGACTCTGCGGCATTGGTCGCAAGGTTGGTGAGCAGTTGTTGAATTTGATTTTCATTCCCATGGATCATGGGGCCTTGATCCGGAAAATCTGCTTCCAGAACAATATTCACTGACAATGAGGCCCGGAGAAGAGGCGTGGTCATTCTGCAGACCTTGCTGATATCCATTTGCATTTTTCCGGACGTATTTTTTCCAAGGTAGGTAAGCATCAAATCATTGACTTTGGCGGCCTTTTGAGCAATTTGCATGGATTTGATTAGATTTTTAAGCGGTGATTCCCCTCTTTCGAGTAATTTAAGGCTCAACTCCATATTTCCCATGATCGCCATCAGGTGATTGTTGAAGTGGTGCGCAATGGCACCTGCCATTCGGCCAAGACTTTCCTGTTTTTTGAGGTGCCAATGTTGAATCCGCAGTTCCTCCATCTCCCGCGTTGCTTTTTTTTGTTCAGTGATATCATGAATGATGGAATGGAGATATTTTTGTCCGTTCATCTCAACGGCACTGCTGAATACTTCAACATCGCGTATCGAACCGTCGGCCAATCGGTGTTGAAACTCAAAATGAATGCGTTCCTGGTCCTTCGCATTTCCCATTCGCGTTTTAATTTCGTCAAGGGGTTTTGTGTTGATTTGATCAATATTCATTTGCGCAAGTGTTGTGCAAGGCCATCCATAGAAAACCTCTGCAGCCTTGTTGGCCGCTATAATCCAGCCTGTATCTGGATCAATGATGAGCTTCACGGCTGCATGGTGATCAAACAGATTTCGAAAGGCCTGTTCACTTTTCCGAAGGACGGTTTCTGCAACTTTTTGATCTGTAATATCTATAACATTGCCGATGACTTTTTTAACCTTATTGCCTTTCCAAATAGGTTCCGCTACAGTTTTAATCCATATATTTTTTCCTGACGATCTTCGAAACTCAAACTCAAGTTCATACGCAACCCCTTCCTTTTCACATCTGTGGAAAGCATCCAATAGTTTAGTTCGGTCTTCGGAGTTATAGCATTCAAGACTTGCACTAATATGGTCAGGCGAACCAGGCTCGAACTGACTTGGCGCAAATCCATGCAGCCGATACAATTCTTTTGTCCAATACATCTTTTGTCGTTCTACATTCCATTCCCATCCCCCCGTTTTTGCCAAGCGTTGGGCATTGGTAAGAAGTCTTTGGCTGCGTTGTAATTTATCAGATATCCCTTTGCTTGCGGTAACATCTGTGATGATGTGAATATACTTTGAGGGCTTTCCTTTAGCGTCGAGAATTGGGTCTACAACGACCTCGAACCATCTCTCATTAATTTGAAGCTCAATAGATTCTTGTTGCAAACTTTGGCCAGCTTTTATAAGCGGACACTCTTTTATCGGTTGGTCAGTACCATGCACAATTGTCCAGCATTTTTTACCGATTATTTCTGAATTGTTTTTATTGAATAACCGCTCGGCAGCCCTGTTGGATTTTAAGATATAGTGATCTTTGTCAATAATCCAAACAGCGGACTTCATGGCGTTGAAAGCAGAATACAATTCCTTTTCGGAATTTAATCTCTGATTTTCCGCGCCAGAATCCCTTAAGGCTTTAAATTTTTTAAATAATGATTTCAACAAATATTTTAGGCACCGAGACTTTTTACGATTTTTGCCAATCAGCTTTTTTTGTTTGATAGAGGCTCCATTTGTGCTCTCTATCTTCCGTACGAGTTTAAAATAGAAATGCAGGATGAACAAATCTACCACAAAATCAATCAACGGCCCTAATAATATTTTTTTTAAAGTCCCTTAGTTCTACTTTGTTAGCTTTGCTTTTGTATATACCGTTGAATATCTTTATAGCGTTGTCGGTGCCTAAATTCCATTTGTAATTTCCTTTTTTCGATCAGATTATTGTCCCCGATT
>Ga0193962_1000288_pt1 | contig 23093 bp, 18 predicted proteins | sample FB_5_MG_FD_140335 | JGI IMG/M metagenome (GOLD analysis project Ga0193962, IMG submission 140335) | Microbial mat bacterial communities from the Broadkill River, Lewes, Delaware, United States - FB_5_MG | ecosystem: Environmental > Aquatic > Freshwater > River > Microbial mats | place: USA... | reverse complement strand
TGCATGTGCTAGTATAGTTGCACTATCTATTTCTGGAATTAAATCTGATAAATTTGCATTTTATGGATTTTTAGCTAGAAAAGATAAAAGTCTAAAAGATGATATAGATAGAATTATGAAGAATGATATCAAGACTTTTATTATATATGAATCACCAAAAAGAGTAGAAAATTTATTTAAAATATTGAAAGAAAAAATGCCTAATTCTAAATTTAGTTTGTGTAAAGAGCTAACAAAATTACATGAACACGTTGATTATGATACGGCTGAAAAAATATATGATTTGATTAAATCTGATGATAATTATAAACGTGGTGAGTATGTTATTATTGGAAGAAATAAAGAAGAATTAGATGAGCAAGATATGGATGGATATACAAAAGTATCTTTAGAAGCAAAAATATTTGATGTTATGTATACAAAAAAAGTAAGTATGAAAGATGCTATCAAAATAGTAGCAAAAAAAGAACACCTCTCTAAGAGTGAGGTGTTTGATGCTAGTTTAAGTCTCAAGTCTTTTTTGGAACTTGAAGTTTAAATTGTTTTGATATAGGAAGGCATTATACTCTATACCTAGCAGTATGAAAAAACTGCAGAAATAAAACCAAACTAATATGATGAATATCAGCGAGACATTTCCAAAGAAGTTTGTATAAAATTCAACTCTATAACTAGTGAAAAACGAGTATAGTATAGTAAATATAATGGTGGCTATAGTAGTTACTAATGAGCCGGGTAATGTTTGTCTAAATGATAATTTTAGATGTGGTAAAAATCTAAAGATTATAAGTGTAAATATAAAATAGGCTATGCCAGGTAACATAATTCTAAGAAAACTTATAAGCATAGAAATTCCGCTTTCTATATGGACTATATCGTCTAAGAAATCTATTACATAACGTCCTAACATAATTGCTAGGAGTATGAACAAGATTACTAATATAATTCCTAATACTATGAGTAAACTTATACCACGTTGATATAAAAAGTTCATTTTATAGTCAGTATGATATGCTTTATTTACTCCTTTTATTAGTCCTAAACTTCCAGCAGAGGTAGACCATAGTAGTATGAAGATACTAAATGGGAAGAAAAAATAGTTTTCAATATTAGTAGCTTTGAAAATATGTATAAGTGCATTGAAGACTTCTTCAGATAAAATGCTTTTATATCCTCCTACTAAATCTATAAGATATGGGGAATAATTCCCTAATATATATAGAAATAATATGCAAAATGGAAATATGCCAACTAATATATAGTATGCAAATTGAGCACTTTGAGATAGAATGTCATCATCAGTTATTTTTTTAATGAAATTTTTTATTATATTAATCATATTATTCTCCTAAATGTATAATACTATTTTATCAGATTTGAGACAATTTTGCAATTTCAAATTGTTAATCTAGTGTTTTTATAGTATAATATGTATATAACAGTGTATTGAAAATAAAATATAGAAATGGATATAGTATGTTAGATATATTATCAAAGGAATTAAAAGTTTTTATTATTTCAATGTTACCTTTAATAGAACTTAGAGGAGCTATTCCCATAGCTATAGGATATGGAATGTCAAATCTAAATGCTTTTATTGTTAGTTATTTGGGTAGTTTATTACCAGTACCATTTATTCTTATAGGATTTAGGCCTTTGTTTAGAGCACTTAAGAACTCAAAATTTTTAAATCCTTTTATGGAAAGAATAAAAAAAAGGTCAATGAATAATGCAGGTAGTAAAATTCAAAAATATGGAACTCTAGGATTGCTTCTATTTGTTTCTTTGCCTATACCAGGAACTGGTGTTTGGTCGGGAAGTGTTGCAGCATCTATGTTGAATATTAGATTCAAATGGGCTTTTCCAGCCATAGCGCTTGGAAATTTAATAGCAGGAATAATAATATTGTTTTTTAGTGATAGTGTTTTTTCGTTTTTTGCATAAAAAATATAATTTTGACTTTATTTTTTGATAAAAACATGTTAAAATAGACACTAAATAGAAAAATATAAGGAGATGATAAAATGAGTGAAATTAGAGAAGAATCGGAAATTAGAGAATCGGTGAATTTCATACAGAAAATTATCAATGAAGATATAGAAAAAAGAACATACGATTCACGTGTGTGTACTCGTTTCCCTCCTGAACCAAACGGATTTTTACATATAGGACATGCAAAATCAATTTGTTTGAATTACGGATTAGCAGAACAGTATAATGGAAAGTTTAATCTTAGATTTGATGATACTAATCCTGTAAAAGAGGATGAAAAATATGTCAAAGCTATAGTGGATGATATAAAATGGTTATGTCCAAACTGGGATGGTGAAATTTTATATGCATCAAATTATTTTGATAAGATGTTTGATTGTGCTTGTGAACTTATAAAAAAAGGTCTAGCATATGTTGATGAGTTAACAGCTGACCAGATGAGAGAATACAGAGGTACATTAACTGAAGCAGGAAAAAATAGTCCATTTAGAGATAGATCTATAGAAGATAATTATGATTTATTTACAAAGATGAAAAATGATGAATTTGAAGATGGTAGATATACATTAAGAGCTAAAATAGACATGTCTAGCCCTAATATGAATATGCGTGATCCTATTATTTATAGAATAATGCATCAAACTCATCATAATACTCAAGATCAGTGGTGTATATACCCTATGTATGATTTTGCACATCCAGTAGAAGATGCATACGAAGGTATTACACATTCTATATGCACATTGGAATTTGAAGATCATAGACCGTTTTATGATTGGGTTTTAGGTAATTTAGATGAATTTAAAGATCATGCTACTAAACAAATAGAATTTGCAAAATTATATTTGTCAAAAACAATGATGGGTAAAAGATATCTAAAACAATTAGTTGATGGCGGATATGTTGATGGATGGGACGACCCTAGAATGCCTACTATTTCAGGATATAGAAGAAGAGGATATACTTCGGAGTCTTTTAGAACATTCATGGAAGAAATAGGTGTAGCTAAGTCTCAAAGTCAAGTAGATATTGCTCAGTTTGAAAATACAATAAGAGAAGATCTTAAGGTTAAAACACCTAGAACTATGGCTGTTTTAGATCCTATAAAACTTATCATAACAAATTATCCAGAGAATCAATCAGAAGAATTAGAGGCTGATATAAATCCAGAAAATGATGATATGGGAACTAGAAAAATTACATTTTCTAGAGAAATTTATATTGAACGAGATGATTTTATGATTGAACCCCCTAAAAAATATAGAAGACTTTTCCCAGGAAATGAAGTTAGACTTAGACATGCGTATTTTGTTAAGTGTAATGATTATGAAACTGATGAAGATGGTAATGTTACAGCTATATATTGTACTTACGATCCAGAAACAAAATCAGGATCTGGTTTTACAGGAAGAAAAGTAAAAGGAACTATTCATTGGGTTGATGCTAATAATTGCATAAATAGTGAAGTGAAGTTATATGATTATATGATGGCTGATGAGGAGTATAATAAAGAGAATTTCTTAGAAAAATTAAATCCAAATTCTAGAGTTGTTTTAGACAACTGTAAACTAGAAAAAAATATATCAGAGGCTCAAATAGGTGCTAGATACCAATTTTTGAGACATGGTTATTTCATTATTGATAAAGATTCAGACAAAGGAAAATTTGTTTTTAATAGAATAGTATCTTTAAAAAGTAGTTATAAACCAAAGAAATAAAACCTGGGCGCTTAGACATAATTTTGCTAAGCGCTTTTTAAACGACATTTGCAAGTACAATTTTTGTATATGAATAAGATATTTACTTATGATTGGAGTTAGTATGAAAAGACTTGAAATCAATAATAAAAAATGTATAAGATGTGGAGATTGCGTTAAAGTATGTGCTGAAGAGCATTTTAAAACGAGAAAAGAAGCATATTCAGCCATAAAAGTTTATGATGTGATAAATAATTGGCCTAGAATAGATGTATGTGAACAATGTGGTGATTGTGCTAGAGCGTGTGAATTAAATGCGATATCGCTTAATGAACTAGGATCGTATGTTATAGATAGCACTAAATGTGTTGGATGTTTAGATTGTGTTGAAGTATGTAAACATAATGGTATGACTTATGTAAAATATGGCGTTATGCCATTTAAGTGTGATCTATGCGGTAAATGTGTTCCAGTATGCCCAACTCACGCTATAAAACTTGTAGAAATAGAAGATGATACAGTTGATAATAATGAAATAACTAATGCTGAAAACAAAAAATAAAAATCATACTAATATAGTATGATTTTTTTATATAGTTTATGTAAGGTTAAATATCAATTCCAAATGATCTCATTGTTTGTTTTATATAGGCTATAGTTTTTTCTACAGCTTCTTCTACACCCATTCCTGTAATATTAACTTCCATATTTGATAGCATTCCTCTGTAAAGTAATATATCCATTTCGTTAATTTTTCTAATGTCTTCTAATGAAATATTTCTTTTTGTTAAAGCATCTACTAGAAGGATGTAATCTCTTTCGTAGATATTATCTTCTAATAGCATAGGCATATAAGCGAAATCTTCTAGTTCAATTTCCTCTGGAAAAATTTCATAGTATGTTTCGATACTACTATTTATAGTTTCTGAAGATAATCCTGAGAAAAATATAGTTCTGTATATTTTAGGGTGCGTATAAGAATGTTTACTGAAACATCTCCATACCTGGATACATTTATCTAATTCATCTTTTGCTTCAGATAAATATTTAGGAAGTTCTTTTGCATAATAAGATAGATATCTTATCGAACAAAAGAAAGTTAAGTGATTTAAATTTTCAAAGTAATTATATAGTGTGGCACTATTATATCCAGCGTTTTTAGCTACTTTTCTTATTGTGAGTTTATCCATACCCTCATCATCTATAATGGATATAGCTGATTTAATAAAATAAGACATCATTCTTAGTTTTTGTAATTCTTTATTTGATAACTCCATGTTAACCTCATTTCTTTATGATAATAATTATATATACATATATAATATCATACGATTACAAAATAATCAAGATTATATTGTAAACAATCTATTAACGAAGGGTAACAAACTGGAAAAAATCTATTTATTTAGAAATTTTCAAGCGGTAAAATGTTTGATTTTGTAGCTTTCTGTAGAATATTTGTAATCAATGATAAAAAATAACCGCGTTTATTTGCTAATCGTGCTTGACAAAATAATCACGATGTGATAATCTATATACAGTTAGTAAAATTTATTTATAATTAGTTAAATAATTATAAGAAAAAATAATAACTAAGAAAAATTAAAGGAGAGTACCATGAAGTTAGAGTTAGGTAATTTTCACGTAAAAGACATCGTATTTGGCGATAAGTTATCGTACAGTAATGGAGTTTTAACTGTTAACAAAGAAGAAGCATTAAATTTTGTTAAAGAAGATGAGCACATAACTGAAGCAGAATTGCATATCGTTAAACCAGGAGATATGGTAAGATTATGTCCTGTAAAAGAGGCTATAGAGCCAAGAGTAAAAGTTAACGGAGATCCATTGTTCCCAGGATATACTGGAGAAGTAATGCCAGCTGGTAATGGAACTACTCATTGTTTAAAAGAAATGAGTATATTAGTTGTAGGAAAACATTGGGGTGGTTTCCAAGATGGTTTGATTGATATGGGAGGAGAAGGTGCAAAATACACTTATTTCTCTGGATTAAAAAATCTTGTATTGGTTGCTGACACTGATGAAGAATTTGAAAAAAGAGAGCAACAAAAGAAAAATAGAGCTCTTAGAGAAGCTGGACATAAATTAGCAGAATATATTGGACAATGCGTAAAAGAATTAGAACCAGAAGAAAAAGAAGTTTATGAATTAGAAGCAGTTACAAAACGTTCTGCTGATGTAAACGCTTTACCTTCAGTTGTATATGTTATGCAACCACAATCACAAATGGAAGAAATGGGATACAATGATATGGTATACGGATGGGATATGAACCATTTTGTGCCAACATTCATGAGCCCAACTGAAATATTAGATGGAGCTATGGTTTCTGGAAGTTTCATGCCTTGTTCATCTAAATGGTCTACATATGACTATCAAAATGCTCCAGTAATCAAAAGATTATATCAAGAGCATGGTAAGACTATTAACTTCTTAGGAGTTATTATGTCAAACTTAAATGTTGCATTGGAGCAGAAAAACCGTTCTCAAGCATTTGTTGTTCAAATTGCACAAAGCTTAGGCGTAGATGCAGCTATAGTATCAGAAGAAGGATACGGAAATCCTGATACTGATTATGTTGGTTGTATTGCAGCATTAGAAACTGTAGGCATTAAAACTGTAGGTATCAGTAATGAATGTACAGGTAGAGATGGAATGTCTCAACCATTAGTTACATTAGATAAAAAATTAGATGCATTAGTTACTACTGGAAATGTATCTGAATTAATTGAATTACCTCCAATGCCTGTTGTATTAGGTGAATTAGAAGCATTAGCAAGAGATGGATTATCAGGTGGTTGGGCAGGAGACGAGCTTTTAGGACCTTCAGTTAGACCAGATGGATCTGTAATAATGGAAAATAACGCAATGTTCTGTGGTGATCAAATTATTGGTTGGTCGAACAAAACAATGAGAGAATTTTAGGAGGTAGCCCGGTGAAAAAAGCAGTATTATATATTAATCAATTCTTTGGTCAAATCGGTGGCGAAGATAAAGCTGATTTCGAACCAGTTATCAAAGAAGGTTTAGTTGGACCTGCAACTGAAGTAAATAAATCTTTAGATGCAGAAGTTACTCATACTATTATATGTGGAGATAACTTCATGGGTTCAAATACAGAAGAAGCAATAGCAAGAATTATGGATGGACTTAAGGATATAGAATTTGATATCTTTATAGCTGGACCAGCTTTCCAAGCAGGTAGATATGGTGTAGCTTGTGGTCATATTTGTAAAGCAGTTAAAGAAAAATATGGTGTTCCAGTTGTAACATCAATGCATGTTGAAAATCCAGGTGTTGAGATGTTCAAAAAAGACATGTACGTTTTAGAAGGTGGAAATTCTGCTGGTAAAATGAGAAAAGATGTTAAGAACATGGTTAAACTTGCGAATAAATTATTAAATGGTGAAGAATTACAAGGACCAAAAGCTGAAGGTTATTTTGTAAGAGGTATTCGTCATCAAGTATGGTTAGAAGATAAAACTCCAGCTTATGAAAGAGCTGTAAGTATGCTTCTTAAGAAAATTAATGGCGAGCCATATGAGACAGAATTAGTTATTCCAAAATTAGATAAAGTTGATATAGCACCTGCTGTTAAAGATTTATCTAAAGCTAAAATAGCATTTGTAAACACTGGTGGTATTGTACCAATAGATAATCCAGATAGAGTTCAATCAGCTTCTGCAACTAGATGGGGTAGATATGATGTTTCTCAAATGGATAGACTTGAAGGTGGAGTATTCAAAACAATTCACGCAGGATTTGACCCAGCAGCAGCTGACGCTGATCCAAATGTAATTGCTCCAGTAGATGCATTTAAAGCATATGTTAAAGAAGGTAAGATTGGTGCATTCCATGACTACATTTATACAACTGTTGGAACAGGAACTACTGAAGCTGAAGCTACAAGAATGGCTAAAGAAATTGTTCCAATATTAAAAGAAGATGGTGTTGACGCAATTATAATGATGAGTACCTGAGGTACTTGTACACGTTGCGGTGCAACAATGGTTAAAGAATTTGAAAGAGCTGGTTTCCCAATCGTTCAAATGTGTAACTTGATTCCTGTAGCAACAACTGTAGGAGCAAATAGAATAGTTCCAACTATTTCTATACCATATCCATTAGGAAATCCTTCAACTAGTAAGGAAGAGCAATGGAAATTAAGATATCACAGAGTTGGAGTGGCATTAGATGCTCTAGCTACAGATATAGATGAACAAACTGTATTTAAAGTAAGAATATAGGTAAATAGTTTACCTTTACAATGTTTTTAGATTTTGATTATCAAAATCATCTAGCTATATTGAAAACTAACTCATTTTGATATAGTATTCGGGGTAAATCTAACTCGTTTATTCTGATATATTATTCAGATAAAATCTAACTCGTTTTCTCTGAATAAAAGTGATAAAAGACTAACTCACTTTTATCATAGAACCTAACTAGCACGAAAATTTAAAGCCTTTAGCCATAGGCTAAAGGCTATACTTATAATTAGGAGGACATATGGAAAAGAAAAAAGGGAATCTCACGTTTGTCGTATCGCTGGCTATAGTTGCTGTTATTGTTATATGGGGACTATTTTTACCAGCAAGTTTTGAAAAGGCCGGTAACGTATCTTTTAAGTTTTTAGTAGGTAATTTCGGATGGCTTTACTCTTTAGTAATGACATCATTTGTAGTATTCATTTTATGGATAGGATTTTTCAGTAAATTCAGAAATGTTAAATTAGGACCAGACGATTCTAAACCTGAGTACAGTACTATCTCGTGGTTTGCAATGTTATTTTCAGCAGGTATGGGAATTGGTCTAGTGTTCTGGGGCGTAGCTGAGCCTATGAATTTCTTTGCAGCTCCAATTGGTGCTGACCCAGGAAGTGCAGAAGCAGCTAAATTTGCAATCAATAAGGCATTTTTACACTGGGGTTTACAACCTTGGGCAAATTATGCAGTATTAGCATTAGCATTAGCATACATGCAATTTAGACAAAATAAACCAGCATTGGTTTCTTCAATATTTATCCCGATTTTGGGAGAACAAAAAGCTAGAGGTGGATTTGGTACATTTATTGATATCCTTGCAATTTTTGCTACAATAGCAGGTGTTGCTACATCTTTAGGACTAGGTGCATTACAAATCAATTCAGGATTGAATTTCTTATTTGGAATTCCTGAAAACGATACTGTACTTATTATTATAGTTGCAATAGTTACAGCAGCGTTTATGACTTCTGCAGTAAGTGGTTTGGATAAAGGTATCAAATTCTTATCAAACTTAAATGTAAGTATCGCTGGATTATTGGCTATATCAGTACTTATGATAGGACCAACTATGCAAATACTTGATATATTAGTTGAAGGATTAGGAAACTATATTCAATTCTTACCTAGTAATTCACTTAGCGTAGATGCTTTTGCCAACAAGGGTTGGTACGGTGGATGGACTACATTCTACTGGGCATGGTGGATAGCTTGGGCTCCATTTACAGCAAGTTTTATCGCTCGTATATCTAGAGGTAGAACTATCAAACAATTCTGTACTGGTGTTTTATTAGCTCCAACATTAGCTTCATTTGTATGGTTCTCAGTATTTGGTGGAATCGGTATAAACGCAGGACTAGAAGTTGCTACGGAAGCTATCAAGAGTACATCTACAGCATTATTCGTTGTATTACAGCAATATCCAATGGGATCATTAATTTCATTTATTGCTATCGTATTACTTTGTACATTCTTTGTTACTTCTGCAGACTCTGCAACTTTCGTTTTAGGTATGATGAGTACGGATGGAAATCCAAACCCACCTGTATCTAGAAAAGTTGTTTGGGGAGTATTACAGTCATTATTAGCATTGGCTCTAATGTTAGGAAGTTCAAATGGTTTAGGTATGTTACAGACTATGTCTCTAGTAGCCGCCTTCCCATTCATTTTCATTATGATTGCGGCGATGATAAGTTTGGTCAAAGCACTCAATAAAGAATTTGCAGATAAATAGTTATTAATTGTTTACAATTGATCATAAAACTTTTAAGGATGCGTGCGAAAGCACGCATTCTTGTTTTTTGAATATATATATGAAAGTATTAAATTTCCCTTTATAAATCTTTTTTTTTGAATGAAAGTATTGACAAAGTAAGCATTTAGTATTATTATGTATATAGTTGTTAGCACTCTTATAGTTTGAGTGCTAATCATTAGATAAATAAGATTATAGAGATATTTTAGGAGGTATAAAATGAACGTAAAACCATTAGGTGAAAGATTAGTAATAAAAATGGTGCAAGCTGAGGAAAAAACTAAAAGTGGTATTGTCTTAACAGGAACTGCTAAAGAAAAACCACAAATTGCTGAAGTTTTAGCTTTAGGATCAAAATTAATTGAAGAGAATAAAAATGATGTAAAAGTAGGAGATAGAGTTATATTTTCTAAATTTGCAGGTACTGAAGTTAAAATTGATAATGAAGAGTTAATAGTAATAAAATTGGCTGATGTATTAGCCGTAGTAGAATAAATCTAAAGAGGTGAATGAAATGGCAAAGATAATTGAATTTAATGAAGATGCACGTAGAAAAATGGAAGCTGGTGTTAACACATTAGCAAATACAGTTAAGGTTACATTAGGACCTAAAGGTAGAAATGTTGTTTTAGGAAAATCTTTTGGTTCTCCGTTAATAACTAATGATGGTGTAACTATAGCAAGAGAGATTGAATTACCTGATCCTTTTGAAAATATGGGTGCTCAATTAGTTAAAGAAGTTGCGACTAAAACAAATGATATCGCAGGAGATGGAACTACTACTGCAACTGTTTTAGCTCAAGCTATAATCAGAGAAGGATTAAAAAATGTTGCAGCGGGAGCAAATCCTATTATACTTAAAAAAGGTATATCAGAAGCTGTAAAAGTGGCTGTAGAAGATTTAAAATCTATGTCTAAGCAGGTAGAGACTACTGAAGATATAGCTCAAGTAGCTTCGATTTCTGCTGGTGATGAAATGATTGGCGAATATATTGCTAAAGCTATGGATAAAGTTGGTAAAGAAGGTGTTATTACTGTTGAGGAATCTAAAACTATGGATACAGATGTTACTATAGTTGAAGGTATGCAGTTTGATAGAGGTTATTTATCTTCATACATGGTTACTGATACTGAAAAAATGGAAGCAGCTTTAGCTAATCCATATATATTAATTACTGATAAGAAAATTAATAATATTCAAGATATATTACCAGTTTTAGAGCAAATTGTTCAAAATGGTAAACCTTTATTACTTATAGCTGAAGATATAGAAGGCGAAGCATTAGCTACTTTAGTTGTAAATAAAATTAGAGGAACATTTAATTGTATAGCTGTAAAAGCTCCTGGATTTGGAGATAGAAGAAAAGAAATGTTAAAAGATATAGCTGTTTTAACTGGTGCAACAGTTATTTCAGAAGAATTAGGTTATGAACTTAAAGATGCTACTATAGATATGTTAGGTTCTGCAGAATCAATTAGAGTAGATAAAGATGCTACTACTATTGTTGATGGAGCTGGAAATAAAGAAGCATTAACTGATAGAATTGCTCAAATTAAATCTCAATATGAAGAATCTACTTCTGAGTTTGATAAAGAAAAATTACAAGAGCGTTTAGCAAAATTGACTGGTGGAGTTGCTGTTATAAATGTAGGAGCAGCTACTGAAACAGAAATGAAAGATAAAAAATTAAGAATTGAAGATGCTCTTAATGCAACTAAAGCAGCTGTTGAAGAAGGTTTAGTTGCTGGTGGTGGTACTGCTTTGATTTCAACAATACCTTCTGTAAGAGAAGTTGTTGAAAAATTAGATGGTGATGCTAAAACTGGAGCTCAAATTATAATGAGAGCTTTAGAAGAGCCTGTAAGACAAATTGCTGCTAATGCAGGTTTAGAAGGTTCTGTAATTGTTGAGAAAGTTATTAATTCAGAAAAAGGCATGGGATTTGATGCACTTAATGAAAAATATGTTGATATGATTAAAGCGGGTATAGTAGATCCAACAAAAGTTACTCGTTCAGCTTTACAAAACGCATCAAGTGTTGCTGCTATGCTTTTAACTACTGAAGCTGCAGTTGCTGATGAGCCAAAAGATGATATGCCAGCTATGCCTCCTATGGGTGGCGGAATGCCAGGCATGATGTAGCCATATATAATGGTTAGACAGATTGAAGTTATGGTTTAATATTTTAGCTCCCTTTTAAGGGAGCTTTTTTTAATATAAATAATCCCCTCGTTTGAGGGGATTATTGTTAGCAAATATATTTTAATTTAGAATAAGTCCATATATTCTTCTATAGCTTTGATTACATCTTTTTTAGGTGTATTTTCTCTTTCGCCTTCTAAGAATTTCCAAACATGTTTATTTACATAAGGATCTGTAAATGTGAACATACATGTAGGTTTGTTTCCTTTGAATATACAAGTAGCTTCATCTCTCTTAGTGTGAATTACTACTGACTTATGTTCAGAAAATGTAAGTCTAACATTATAATTATCAAATTTCTTAAGATTTTTGATTATTCTTCTCAAATGTCTTAAGTATATGTCTACAGATATAGGGAACTCGATATTTTCGCCTTCAAATTCTAAAGATAATGATTCATCATTATTTCTTAGTGATGCAGGGTCTAATAATGTGATGATTTCTGTAAATGTATTTTCTTCTAGAGTTTTCTTTATACCTCTAACATAACTTTCCCAAATTTTAATTAGTTTTGGTTCACGTATTCTATCAGTAATATCTATGATATCTAATTTATTTAAAGAGAATACTGAACAATAGTGGCTTCTAGAAATAGAGTCAGCTATTGGTTTATTGAATCTTTTCAAGGCAGTTTTAAAGTTTTTAAGATCATGTATTTGAGATATACTCATCAAAGGTTTACAATCAGAAGTAAATACTTTGAAATCTTTTAACAATGAATTAATTGCTACAGTATCTTCTATAGCGAATGTAAGCATTGAAGGATCATTGTTGTTATACATTGCATTTGAAACTACTGCACATAAATCTCTTGCTATTAATTCAGTTTTCTTAACAATGCTTTGATCATTTTCAGGGAAGTAGAGAGGTCTAACTTTTCCTGTAATATATAGAGGTAACCAGTTATAAGCATATTTGAATAATTTTTCTGATGGTTGATTTACTTGATGAATCAAAGTATAGGTACATCCGAATTCAGCTGCTTTTACTGCTAAAAATATGAAATTTTCGAAGAAATCATCTTCTCCAGTAATCCATAATTCTTCATCATCCGAGTATAAGTATATCTCTCTCGGTTTACCACTAGCCACAACTTTTTTTATAAAATCTAATACAGCTTCTTTTTTTCCGTCAGTTCCAAAATAGTATCTATTTAAAGTGAATTTATTTGGAAGAGCTGGTGGAATGTAATCTTCTTCATCTTTTTCAAAACATTCATCTTTTTCTGATAATGAGATAAATAATTTTTCAATATCATCAGCACTGTTATCTGCTAAAAATTGATACAATAATTCAGCTTGCTCTTTTTTGTCTGAAGGCCATGAAATGCCCTTGTTTATTGAGTTTTTTAGTAATAATATCTGATAGCTTGAATATTCCTTTTCTGCAAAAAACTCACCCATTCTTTTTAGGTAGTCATGATTTTTTGTAAGTTGTCTTGTTCCTGCTCTTAATCTACTGATATATGATGGATCAATCTGAAGATAGTTTGATAACTCAGTATTCTTCTCACCACATAAGTTCATTAAGAAATTTAATTTGTTTGAAAACATAATATCCTCCTTTTATTTTCAAATGTTAGGTTTACCTGTCTCTCTATTTTTTGCCATTTTTATCATTTTTTTTGTAGTCTAGCCTTTTTTTAGCCAAGTGTGACTAATAAGTTTGCTAGAAAATATGTGTAATATAAATCATTGATAATTAAATTATATCTATATATACCCACTTAATGTCAAATATAACATATTTTTTTGATTTATTTCAAATTTTAACCTATATTCATATTATTACATATATTTACTGTTTTGTAAATATGGAAATTTGCTATTTTAAGAATAATTTAAGTATAGTAGCATATAATTAGAGTATTAGAAAGGTGGTTTTATTATGAGAATTTTGATCGTTGAAGATGAAGTTAAAATTACACAAGCTTTAAAATTTTTATTTTCCAAGCAGAAAATAGATGTAGACATAGCTAATGATGGTGACGAAGGTCTTATTTTAGCTAAAAAAGAAATATATGATGTAATTGTTTTAGATATAATGTTACCTGGCGTAAATGGAATTGATATATTAAAAACTATTAGAAATTCGGGAAATCAAACGCCTATAATTATGTTGACCGCAAAAGATTCTATAGAAGATAGAGTTTTTGGTTTAGAACAGGGAGCTGATGATTATTTAGTTAAGCCTTTTGCTACTAAAGAATTAATTGCAAGAGTAAAGGCGTTGGCTAGAAGAAAAAATACTGATTACGTCGGCGAAGTATATGAATTTGAAGATTTAAAATATGATGTGAAAAATTATTTGCTATATGTTAAAGAAGAAGAGTTCAAGGTGCCTTTAAAAGAGGCTATGTTGATGGAAATGTTTATCAAGAAGCCTAGACAGGTATTTACTAGAGAACAGATTATAGACCGAATTTGGGGCCTTGAAACTGATATACTAGAAAGCAATATAGAAATATATGTTCATCACTTAAGAAGAAGATTAGATGGAACAAGAGTTAAAATTGAAACTGTAAGAGGCGTAGGTTATATGCTAAAAGAAAAATAGAGTGATAGTAGGAGTGAAATATGTTTAAGAAACTGCATTTAAAACTAACATTATATATGGGAATATTACTCTGTCTATTTATGGTTATGGTTACTAGTGGTATTTATACGTTTACAAAATATGTATATGAAGAACAAACTAAATCTTTGATGCATGAAGAAATTACTAAAATCAGAACTGTTGAAGTTGAAACAAATATGATGGAAGATGAATTTAAAAATTATGTATCTACAGATTTTAAATTCAAAATAATTTCCTATGCTAGAAATTTAGATTGCGAGTTTATTTATTATGATGAGCATATGGGTACTGTTAAAGAGAATCTGGAAAATTATGATGTGGCTGTTCAAGTTAGAAAATTGGCTTCTGTAGCATTTGAAAACAAGAAATCAATCTATGCTGTTAGAAAAATTAATAACGTAGATTATAGAATTTTAACTGAATTTTTTATGGATGGTGGTCATCCTTATGTTATTCAAGTTTTCCAAAATACTGGAGAAGAAATGTATATATGGAATTTCTTGAAATCAATTTTATCTGTAATTGGATTTTTTGGTATAATAGCTCTTATTATTATAAGTTATTTTTTCACAGGTAAAGCTATAAAACCTATAAAGGATACTTGGCAAAAACAGAAAGAATTTGTAGCAGATGCTTCACATGAACTTAGAACACCTTTAACTGTTATTAGGACAAATCTTGAGGTTATGAAAGAAGATGAAGAAGGGTTAATTGAAGATAATATGATGTGGCTAGATAATGCTTTTACTGAAACTCAAGTTATGAGTGGATTAATTGATCAAATGCTCACATTGGCGAAAGTTGATTCTAATCAAACAGTTATTGAATATATGGAAGTATCTTTATCAGAAGTTGTTGAAAATATTTGTGATAATATGAAATTGATTGCTGAAGGAAAAGAGCTGAAACTAAGTACATATATAGAAAGTGGAATTATTATACAAGCTGATTATGATAAAATTAGAAGATTGTTTGTTATTTTAATTGATAATGCAATAAAATATACCGAGGAAGGTTTTATTGAGGTTAAACTATATAGCGACAAGGGTAAAATTATTTTTTCTGTTGAAGATTCAGGTATTGGTATATCTGAAGAAGATTTACCTAGAATCTTTGATAGATTTTATAGAAGTGATAAGGCTAGAAATAGAAAATTAGGTGGTACAGGATTGGGACTTAGCATTGCAAAATGGATTGCTAATGAACATAAAGCTTGTATTTGTGTTCAGTCAAAATATGGAAAAGGTAGTATTTTTAAGGTGAAATTTTAATGGTTAAGAAGTTATATTTAATGAGTGGATTATCAATATTTTGTTTTCCACTCGCTTATATATATATGTTGTTTCTAAATATTAGAGACTTATGTACAAAAGAGTATACGGTAAAAAATAGTAATATATTAGGTAGAGTGATTATTTTATGTGCTTTTGCAATAGTCATTCTATTTTCGCGTTATAAATTTATATCAATTAAATTTTCTTTATTGTATATATTAGCTATGAGTGTTTATACCTATTTTGATAAATATAATTTTGAAATAGATGTTGAAAAATATCTACAATTTATTATAAACTGTACTTCTGTTGTTTTAATTATAGGTATAATTATGTACATATTTCCAATAGAAAGTATGCCACTTAAATGGGTTGATTTATCACAGTATAATATAAATAATAGAATGTTTGCTACATTTTTTAATCCTAATATATATGCTTATTATCTTGCTGTTATAATGATTGTTATAGCATCTATAAATAATAATAAGAATGAAAAGCAGAAAATATGGAATAATATAGTGTATGTGATTTCATGTATATGTCTTTACTTTACATATTCTAGAACTAGTTGGTTTACTGTAATATTTGTAATGATTATTATGGCTTTGATTTCTAGAAAACAATATTTAATATATGCTTTGATAAGTATATGTATAATGATTTTAGCAGAATCTATATTTAAGTCGAATAGGGCTAATCTTAATATGGTTGTAACTGATTCTTCTTTTCAATATAGATTAGAGTTGTGGAGAATAAGTTTTGAAATTATAAAGGATAATTTGTTTTTTGGTATAGGAGTAGGAACTTTTTATAAATATACTGCAAGTTATAGTGATATTGTTGTTAAATATATAGAACATTGCCATAATGTTTATCTACAGATTATCATGAGCATGGGTATATTACCGATATCAATTGTTATAGTTTTTTATGTTAAATCTTGGTTTGATAATATTAAAAAATTGTTAGTTAACAGAAAAAGTAGCTTTGCTTCTATGAGTATTGCAGTTATTATTTTTTCTATGTTTTCGTCAATATTTGATGCTGTTTTGTTAACTCCTCAAATATTTCTACTTATGGTAATTATTTTAGTCATAGTAAAAAAAAGTTCAAATAATTTAATAATAAGTAATTATTAACATCTGCTAATTATACTATGAAATTGTTACCAAAGCATAATAAAAATTAGTGTTTTGCGAAAACTTATTTAGAGAATAAGTTTTTGTGTTAGATATACGTCTAATGCGAGTGTTGACAAACGTCTAACCTTATGGTATCATTATCACAGTTAATTGATATCTCATATATTAACAATTGTTATATAAAAAAATATAACTCTCCCCCATAATGGTGCTTTCTCGGCACCATTTTTTTTTTACTTGATTATCTGTTTGATAATCATTTTTTTTTATGTTAATATAGATTATATTGTTATAGAGGAGAAGTTAAATGTATGTATTAAAACAGTGGCATGAAAAAGAAATATATAACAAGGAAATTGTTTTTACATTTAGTAATTGCAATATGCATAGAAAAATTAAATTGTCTACTTTGCTGACATTTTTTTCGGATATAGCGGGTGAAGATTATACTGTGAGGGGTCTTTCACATTCATTTCTTAGTGATAAAGGTTTTGTTTTTTTAGTTTCTAGTTATAGTGTTAATTTTATTAGGACTCCATCAGAAGGAGAAATGCTAACAATAAAAACTTGGGAGCAGGGAGTATCAGGTCCAAAAATAAATAGAGAATATAATATTGTAGACAAAAATAATGAAACTGTTATATCTGCAAAAAGTATTTGGTGTGTAGTTGATCCCAATACGCATAGGATATTGAGACCTAAAAAGTTTCCTTATAAAGAGTTTACAACTAATGAGTGTAGTTCAATTGCTAAAAATTGTGAGAAAATAAAATATGATGAGTTAATCAAAGTAGCAGAGAGGAAAGTTGGATATTCTGATATAGATGGCAATGGGCATGTTAACAATTCTAAATATGGAGATTTTATAATTGATTCATTATCCATAGAATATGCTGAAAAAGAAATCAAAGATTTTCAAATTGAATTTATCTGTGAAGCTAAATTTGGAGATGTTATAGAAATATACGCGAATTTTCGTGAAAATGAAATAATTACCGTGGGACGTGTTAATGATAAGGACTCCTTTAGAGCTAAAATAATTTATTAATTGACAAATATACTTATAAGTGGTAAAATCAATTTAGGCAAAAATTATAGGAGGAAATGATATGAAATCATTAATTAGATTAAGAATGAGTGCACATGATGCACATTACGGTGGAAACTTGGTAGATGGAGCTAGAATGCTTCAATTATTTGGAGATGTAGCAACTGAGTTATTAATTATGCAAGATGGTGATGAAGGTTTATTTTGTGCATATGACCAAGTAGAATTTTTAGCACCTGTATACGCAGGAGATTATATTGAAGCTGTTGGTGAAATAACTAAAGTAGGAAATTCTTCAAGAAAAATGACTTTTGAAGCAAGAAAAGTAATTGTTCCTAGAACAGATATCAATGATTCAGCTTGTGATGTATTAGAAGAGCCAATAGTAGTTTGTAGAGCTTCTGGTACTTGTGTTGTTCCAAAAGATAAACAAAGAAATAAATAATATAGAATAAATAAAAAACGGCTTATAGCCGTTTTTTTATTTTCATGTATATTTAAAATATACTTAATTTTAATTTTTCAGACATTTCACTCAGCATAGATATTCCAGCAGCTGAATTGCCTTTTTCATCTAAAGCTGGTGCGAATGTTCCTATCCCCATTTTATGAGGAACTGAAGATAGTATACCACCACCAACTCCCGATTTTGATGGAAATCCTACCTTTATTGCAAAATCTCCAGAAGCATCATATAGTCCACATGTTGTCATCAAAGTTTTAGTTATTCTACATATATTTCTTGATATTACTTTTTCACCTGTCCATGGCAAAACGCCATCGTTAGCTAATACAGAAGCAATCTTTGCCATATCTTTGCAAGTAACTAACATGGAACATTGTTTGAAATAGAAATCTAATATTTCTTCTACATTTCCTTGTAAGGAATCAAAACTTTTCATAAAGTATGCCAATGCTCTATTTCTATCACCTGTATCTTTTTCGGATTTATATGTTTTTTCGCAAATATTTATTGAATCGTTGTCTGAAAGCTTTCTTGTAAAATTTAATAATCTATCTAATTTTTCATCGGGATTATTTCCTTTTATGAGTGAACTTGTAACTATAGCTCCTGCATTTATCATGGGATTATATGGTTTATGTATTTCTTTTTCTTCTAAGTTAACTATAGAGTTAAAACTATCACCTGTTGGTTCGGCACCTACAAAAGAAAATACATTTTCTACACCATTATCTTCTAGGGCTAACATAAGTGATAATATTTTGGAAATGCTTTGAATGGTGAATTTTTCTTCATAATCGCCAACACCATATTCGGTTCCATCTATATTATATATGTATAATCCTATTGATTCAGGATTTTTTTTTGCTAGTTCGGGAATATAGGTTGCTACCTTCCCGTACTTTGTATACAGTTTGTTGTTATTTAGTAAGTTTTCGTAAAAATTCTGCATGAAACACCTCATATAATATTTTTATTTTATTATATATAAAATATATGTTTAAAGCAATGCTTTTTTTGATATATAAGTATATAAGTGTATATATAATATGATGATATTTGTATATATGATACTAGAGTACTAAAATACTTACAAATATTAAGAATAGGTAAAGACAAGTAATATATAATTTCAATGAAAACGATTTATGGAGGAAGTTATGTTATATTCGAAAGTGACAGATATAGTAAAACATTTGAATTTAGATATATTGAATTCATCAACAAAGATGGGAAACTCAAAAGTTTATTTAGCAGAAGTTGCTAGACCAGGGTTGCAATTGGCTGGTTTTTTTGACTGGTTCTCACCAGAAAGAATTCAAGTCATTGGACATTCAGAGACGAATTATTTAAATACTTTGTCAAATGAATTAAAAAGGGAGAGATTAGAAGAATTTTTTTCTTATGATATTCCAGCTGTAGTTTTGGCAAATGGAGTAGATGCAGATGAAATGATAGTTGAAATAGCTAAGAAAAATGATGTGAATTTGCTCAGAACAGAAGTTCAATCTATGAAATTTATCAATATTGCGATAAACTATTTAGAAGATCAATTAGCTCCCGAATGTACTATTCATGGTGTATGCGTTGAAGTATTTGGAGTAGGTGTTTTAATTAGAGGACAAAGCGGAGTTGGTAAATCTGAAACTGCTTTAGAATTATTAAAAAGGGGTCACAGATTGATAGCAGATGATGCAGTTATAATTCGTAGACTAGAGAATAGATTAAAGGCGAGCTGCCCAGAACTCACAAAAAATCTTATGGAAGTTAGAGGACTTGGTATTCTTGATATTAAATCATTATTCGGAGTGGGTGCTGTGAAAATTGATCAATTCATAAATCTGAGAATTAATTTAGAGGATTGGGATGATAAGAAAGAATATGATAGATTAGGAATAGATGAAGAACAAGATTTTATATTAGATGTAGGTATACCTTTGGTAACAATTCCTGTTAAACCAGGAAGAAATATTGCAACTATAATAGAGATAGCTTGCAAAAATCATAGACAAAAATTGCTAGGATTTGACACCTTAGACCTTTATAACAGAAGATTTAGAGGAATGGTCGAAGATTAACACTTTATAAAATAAACTTTTATTTTGAAAATTTTAGTAAAATTAGCTCAAAATATGTTGTAATTTGATGAATTTTGCGTTATACTATCTTTGAATTTAATATTTTATTTTTACAGGAGGCTATAAATGGCGAAACAAATGAAAACCATGGACGGAAATACAGCTGCAGCATACGTGTCATACGCGTTTACTGAAGTAGCTGGTATATTCCCAATCACACCTTCTTCACCAATGGCAGAACACGTAGATGAGTGGGCTGCAAATGGCAAGAAGAATATTTTTGGACACACAGTAAAAGTTACTGAGTTACAATCAGAAGCAGGAGCTTCAGGTGCAGTGCACGGAGCACTTGCAGCAGGAGCATTAACAACTACTTACACAGCATCACAAGGATTATTATTAATGATTCCTAATATGTATAAAATTGCTGGTGAGTTATTACCAGGAGTATTCCATGTTTCTGCAAGAGCAGTTGCTGGACATGCATTATCTATATTTGGTGATCATTCAGATGTAATGGCTACTAGACAAACTGGATTTGCATTACTTGCTTCAAGTAGTGTACAAGAAGTTATGGACTTAGGATCAATAGCTCACTTAACAGCTATAAAAACTAGAGTACCATTTGTACATTTCTTTGATGGATTCAGAACTTCTCATGAGATTCAAAAAGTTGAATTAGTTGATTATGATGATTTATCAAAATTAGTTGATCATGAAGCTGTTCAAGCATTCAGAGATAGAGCAATCAACTCTGAGCATGCTGATACAAGAGGTACAGCTCAAAACCCTGATATTTACTTCCAAGCTAAAGAGTCTGCAAATAGATTCTATGATGTAGTTCCTGAAACTGTTAAGAACTATATGGAAGAAATTTCAAAACTTACAGGAAGAGAATACAAACCATTTAATTACTATGGTGCTAAAGATGCAGACAGAGTAATTATAGCTATGGGTTCTGTATGTGAAGTTGCTAAAGAAGTTATTGATTATTTAGTAGCTAAAGGCGAAAAAGTTGGTTTAATAAATGTGCATTTATATAGACCATTTGAGCCATCATATTTCTTTGATGTAATGCCTACTACTGTTAAGAAAATTGCAGTATTAGATAGAACTAAAGAGCCTGGTTCATTAGGTGAACCATTATTATTAGATATAAAATCATTATACTATGATAAAAAAGAACAACCTTTAATCGTTGGTGGTAGATATGGTTTAGGATCAAAAGATACTACTCCTTCTCAAATATTTGCAACATTCACTAACTTATTACAAGATGCTCCTAAAGATCATTTCACATTAGGTATAAATGATGATGTTACTAACACTTCTTTAGAAGAAGATACATTTGTAAATGTTGCTTCTGAAGGAACTGTAAGATGTAAATTCTGGGGACTTGGTTCTGATGGAACAGTTGGAGCTAATAAATCAGCTATAAAAATTATCGGAGACCATACTGATATGTATGCTCAAGGATATTTTTCATATGATAGTAAAAAATCTGGAGGTATCACAGTTTCTCACTTGAGATTCGGTAAACAACCAATCAGATCTACTTACTTAATCAGCAATGCAGATTTTGTTTCATGTTCTCAACAATCATATCTAGAAAAATACAATGTTATAGATGGATTATCTGAAGGTGGAAATTTCTTACTTAACACTCAATGGAGTAAAGAAGAAGTAGAAGCTAACATGCCAGCTAGCATGAAAAGAGATATTGCTAATAAAGGTATTAATTTATACACTATCAATGCTACTAAAATAGCTAGAGAAATTGGATTAGGAAATAGAACTAATATGATTATGCAAGCTGCATTCTTCAAATTAGCTAATGTAATTCCAGTTGACGAAGCTGTTAAGCATTTAGATGGAGCTATAGTTTCATCATACGGTAAAAAAGGTGATGCTATAGTAAATATGAATAAAGATGCAGTTAGAAAAGGTATCGAAGAAATAGTAAAAATTGAAGTATCAGCTGATTGGAAAAATGCAGAAGATACTAAAAAAGCTGATCATTCAGAATGTACATGTTCATCATGTTCTTGTGATTGTGGCGATAGACCAGACTTTATTAAAAATGTTTGTGATCCAATGAACGCACAAGAAGGAGATAAATTACCAGTTTCTACTTTCTTAGGTAGAGAAGATGGTGTTTTCCCAGCAGGTACTTCAGCTTACGAAAAACGTGGAGTTGCAGTTACTGTTCCTGAGTGGGATATAGATAATTGTATCCAATGTAATCAATGTTCATTTGTATGTCCTCATGCTTGTATTAGACCAGTTTTAGTAAATGCTGACGAAAAAGCAAATGCTCCAGAAGACTTTGCAACTAAAAAAGCTATGGGTAAAGGCATGGAAGGATTAGAATACAGAATGCAAGTTTCACCATTAGATTGTACTGGTTGTGGAAACTGTGTAGATGTTTGTCCTGCTAAAGATAAAGCATTAGTTATGAAACCATTAGACACTCAAGTAAAACAAGATTCTAACTGGTCATATGCAATGGATAAAGTAGAAATTAAAGACAATATAATGGATAAACACACTGTAAAAGGTAGCCAATTTGCTAAACCTTAT
>Ga0193962_1000286_pt1 | contig 23186 bp, 20 predicted proteins | sample FB_5_MG_FD_140335 | JGI IMG/M metagenome (GOLD analysis project Ga0193962, IMG submission 140335) | Microbial mat bacterial communities from the Broadkill River, Lewes, Delaware, United States - FB_5_MG | ecosystem: Environmental > Aquatic > Freshwater > River > Microbial mats | place: USA... | reverse complement strand
TTTATCATCAATAAACATATTAAGTCCATTTGCTATAACTTCATTTACTTCTAAGACTTCTTTTTTACCTACAACAATGGTATTTGTTTTAGGATTTAATTCTTTTACAAAGTGTGGATGTTGTGCACCTTTTACTGTAAAACCTCTTCTTTTTCCAATTGTATAGTGCATATAACCTTTATGCTCTCCTACAATATTGCCTTTTTCATCTAAAACATCTCCCGGCATATCTATATTTGCGTGTTTTTTAATCACATCTGTATAAACAGTTTCAACAAAACAAATCTCTTGAGATTCATTTTTTTGTGTAATTTTTTCAAAAACATTATCTAAATCTTTTGCAAATTTAAGAATATCTTCTTTTTTATAAGTACTTAATGGAAACTTCATAAAAGCAATTGCCTTTTTATCAACCTGTGATAAAAAATAGCTCTGGTCTTTTGATTTATCATCAGCTTCATAAACAAAAGTTCCATCACTTTTAGCATAATGTCCTGTTGCTAAAAAATCACAGCCTTTATCTTGTGCAAATTTTAACATTGAACCAAATTTAATTTGTTTATTACATTTTACACATGGATTTGGTGTTGTACCTTCTAGATAAGACTCTACAAAATAATCATAAATCTCACGTGTAAATTTATCACTTAAATCTAAAATATGGTATTTAATATTTAAAAACTTTGCTATATCTTCAATATGCTCTAAGTTTTTTTCATGATAACCATCATTTCTATTATGAAGTTTTAAATAAACTCCTTCAATTTCATAGCCATCTTTTTGAAGCATATAAGCAGTCACAGAAGAATCAATTCCTCCACTCATGCCTACCATTACTTTTTTTTTCATTACAGACACTTAAGAATAATCACTTATAAATCCGCCACCTAAGCAATAATCGCCATCATATAAAACAAGACTTTGTCCTAAAGTTACAGCTCTTTGTGGTTTATCGAATTTTACTATTACTTTATCATCTTTAGTTTCAACAACAGTACATGCTTGTTTTTGTTGACGATATCGAACTTGTGCCATTAATTTATCCCCAACTTTTGCAGGTGTTTCTAAAACCCAATGCATATGACTAGCTTCAACATTTTCATTCATTAGTAGTGGATGAACTGTGTCTTGAACAACTGTTAAAGTATTATTTTCAAGATCTTTTTTAGCAGCATACCATGGTTTATGAATATGACCATCACTTTCTGTTTCTTTAATACCACCAAGACCAATACCTTTTCTTTGACCTAATGTATAACAAATAAGACCTTTGTGTTTTCCTATTATTTTTCCATGTTCATCAATAATATCACCAGGTACTGCTTTTAAATGTTGTGTGATAAATTCATCAAATCTTTGATTACCGATAAAACAAATTCCCGTACTATCTTTTTTATCACTAACACTTAAATTATGCTCTCTTGCTATATCTCGAACTTCCTTTTTAGTTAAATCTCCAAGTGGAAACATTGCATGTGAAAGTTGTTCGCTTGATAGTGCATGTAAAAAATATGTTTGATCTTTTGAAGAATCTTTTGGAGTATCTAATACAAAATGCTCGCCATTTTTAGCTATTTTTGCATAATGTCCAGTTGCTATCATATCAGCACCCATTTTTTTTGCTTCATTTAAAAATACATTAAATTTAATCTCACGGTTACATAAAATATCAGGATTAGGAGTAAGACCTTTTTTTAGACCTTCTAAAAATACATCAAATACTTTTGTTCTATATTCTTCAACAAAGTCAATACCTTTTACGTCAATTCCTAAAAGTTTTCCTACTTTTTTTGCATCTTCAAACTCGATTCTATTAGGACATTGGCTACCTTTAATTCCATATTCCCAATTTCGCATGAATAAGCCTTGTACTTCATAGCCTTGTTGCTTTAATAATAAAGCAGTAACTGAAGAATCAACGCCACCTGACATTCCTACAACTACTTTTTTCTTCATATATATATCCTTTTCATTTCTTCTAAAGGAATAATCACTGATTCTCTATTTGCCCAATCTTTATGAGGAATAATAAGTTTTTCTGTATTGATTTTTTTATTATCAAAAAAGATTATATCTATATCCAAGGTTCTAGGCGCATCTTGAAAGGATCGCTTTCTTCCGAATTTGTTTTCATATCTTTGCATTGCTTTTAATACAGCATTTGCACTAAGATTAGTTTTAAACGTGATTATACCATTTAAAAAATCATTTTGTTCTAAGAATCCAAAGGGAGGATTAAGTAGAAGTGGTGATGTTCTAAGTACAGTAAATCTCGTATCTTGTTTTAAACATAAGATTAATTTATCAAATGTTTTTTTCATATTTCCAATATTTCCCCCAATACCAATGGTTACATGATATTTTTTTCTTGTATCTTTTTTATAAGATTTAGGAAAATTTGGAGTATAAAAAAGTGTTAAATCTTTGCTAATTTTTTTTTTCAAATTTTTCTTCTTTTATCTTTATTAGCTTTAACTTATAATATTACAGCTTTACCATTTTTCATAACAACAGTATCTTCAATTCTAACACCAAACTCTTTTGGTAAATAAATCCCAGGTTCAATTGTAAAAACCATATTATCTTCAATTATCACATCTGATTTAGCATTTATATTTGGAAATTCGTGAATATCAAGGCCTACACCATGACCAGTACTATGAATAAACTTATCTGCGTATCCTGCTTTTTCAATTACAGTACGTGTTAGTGCATCAATTTGAGAGGCTTTCATTCCTACACGTGCTTTTTCAATTGCATTTAATTGTGCTTTGTAAACTAAATCATAAATTTTTTGATGTTTTTTGTTCTTAAACTTTTGCTCTCTTTTAAAAGTAAGTTTTTCAAAATTAGCAGATGTAACACAAGTTCTATCTGAACAATACCTTTTATATTTTACTCCTGCATCAACTAGTATTAAATCATCTTTTCTTAGTTTTTTTGAAGTAGGTAAGGCATGTGGTTTTGCTGCATTTTCATTTATGGCAATAATTGGATCAAAGCTTAAGTCTAGTTTTCCACTTTGACTCATTTTTTCAATACCTTTGAAAAATAAATATTGCTCACTTTGTTTAAAGCCATTTTTTCTAATAAATTTAGCTAAATCTTTAAACCCTTCACGACCAAGTTTTGCTGCTTTTTTTAATATTTTAACTTCTTCATCTGTTTTTATTATTCTTTTTAATTTTGAAAAGTTCTCTTTTGGAATAAGAGTTGTTTTAATATTTTCTGACAATTTTACATAAGTAGAATATTTAAAATCATTTGGATCAAATACTATTTTTTTAATTTTGTTTTTGATTAATATTTCTTGTGCTGTTTTTATTAAGTTTGATGACTCAATTACTTCACAGTTTTTTGTAAACTCTTTTGCTTCTGTTGTATATCTTGCATCTGTAATAAAATAATTATCTCCACTTAGTGATAAAAAAAGTACATTATCACAAGAAAAAGAAGCTTCAAAATATACAGCATTCTCATTTAATAAAATAAAATTTTTCATAAAATCTCTTTCCTTTGGTATGGTTTAACGTTAATTTAAATATAATCTTACCTAAATTTTATAAAAGGAATATAATATGAAAATAGCCGTAATTCAAGGACCAAACTTAAATATGTTAGGTATTAGAGAGCAACACATCTATGGTCCAATGAACTTAGAACAAATTCACGATCAATTAAAAAACGCAGCTTCACAAAATGGAGTTGAATTAGAGTTTTTCCAATCAAACTTAGAAGGTGAATTAGTTGATAGAATTCAAGAATGTTTAGGAACTGTAGATGGAATTATGATTAATCCAGCTGCTTATTCTCACTCATCTATTGCTATTAAAGATGCATTAAGTGCAGTTGAACTTCCAACAGTAGAAGTACATATTTCAAATATTTACAAAAGAGAAGAGTTTAGACAAAAATCTGTAACTGCAAGCGCAACTACTGGTGTTATTTCAGGATTTGGACCATTTGGTTACCACATGGGATTAATTGCATTAATGCAAATTATTTCTGAAATTAAAGCTGTTGAAGAAGCTCAACAACAAGAAGTAACTGAATAATTCAATATAAATGAATATATTAAGTGCTAAGTGGGTTATTACCTGCGATGAAAACTTTAGCATCATTGAAAATGGTGCTATTGTTTTTTCTGACAAAATTATTGATATTGATACAATTTCAAATATCCAAAAAAAATATCCAAATGAAGAAATACAAGAAGCAGAAGCAAACTCTGTTTTAATGCCTGGACTTATTAATTCTCATGTTCATTTAGAATTTTGCGCAAATACAACAACATTAAAATATGGTAACTTTTTAGATTGGTTAAACTCTGTTATTAAAAATAGAGATACTTTAATAGAAAAAGCTACTCAAAAATTAATTTCTACAAAACTTGATAGAATGAAAAAAACAGGTACTACAACAATTGGTGCAATTTCATCTTATTCATTTGATTTAGAACCATGTGTAAAATCACCTATTAATACTGTATTTTTTTGTGAAATAATTGGAAGTAAGGCAGATATGGCTGATACATTGTTTGCTGATTTTAAAAGTAGACTTGAAAGTGCTAAACAGTGCTCTTCAAAAAGTTTTATTCCAGCTGTTGCTATTCATTCTCCTTATTCAGTGCATCCGTTTTTAGTAAGAGAGAGTTTAGCATTAGCAAAAAAAGAAAATCTTGCTGTTTCAAGTCATTTTTTAGAATCAAGTGAAGAGTTTGAATGGTTACATAAAAATGAAGGTTTATTTATAGATTTTTTTAAAAACTTTTTAAATCAAAGTACAGCGGTTACAAAACCTATGGAGTTTTTAACACAATTCTCAAATGTTAAAAAACTCTCTTTCACACATTGTGTGGAAGCAAGTAATGCTGACTTTGAAAAGATAAAATCTTTGAATGCAGTTATTAATCACTGTCCCACATCAAATAGGGTGCTTAACAATAGTAAATTAGATTTATCAAAATTAAAAGATATAAAGTTTTCTATTGGAACTGATGGTTTGAGTTCAAATAACTCTTTATCTATGTTTGATGAGTTAAGAACTGCTTTAATGATTCATGTAGATGAAAATATAATCGAATTTTCTAAAACTCTTTTAAAAGCTGCTACTTTAAATGGTAATATTGCTTTAGGATTGAATAAAGGAAGTTTAGAAAAACAAAAAGACGCAGATATAATATCTTTTAAATTACCAGATGAAATTGAAGATAAAGAAGATTTAGCGATGCAAATTATTTTACATACTAAATCTGTAAATAAAACTATAATAGGAGGAGAGTTTGTTTAATTTTTTTAAAATATTGTTTTCACCAATTATTGCAATATTAGACTTTATTACAAAATATTTTAAAACAATAGTATTTTTAACAATAATGTATTTTGTTGTTTACTCACCAAATGATAAAATGAACCAAAATGGCACTTTTGAAGTTGCTAATTTACAAAAAATTGAACTTTTTGGTCCAATTCTAGATGTTAGTAAAACCATGGGTGAAATTCAAAAAGCAAAACAAAATGTAAATATTAAAGGTGTGCTACTAGAAGTTAATTCTCCAGGTGGTGCAGTTGCTCCTTCTGTTGAATTAGCATATGCCATCAAAGAATTAAGTGCAATTAAACCTGTTGTTGTATATGCAAGTGGAATAATTGCAAGTGGTTCTTACTATGCTTCTATTTGGAGTGATAAAATTATTGCAAATCCTGGTGCAATGGTAGGTTCTATTGGAGTTATTATGCAAGGTGTTAACACTGAAGAGTTAATGGCAAAAATTGGAATTTCTACACAAACTGTAAAAGCTGGAAAATATAAAGAATCAGGGACTCCTACACGAAAATGGTTTGATTATGAAAAAGAACAATTACAAAGTATAATTGATGATACTTATAATATGTTTATCACAGATGTTGCAAATGCTAGAAAACTTGATGTTAAAAATCACACGCAATTTGCTGATGCAAAAGTATTTACTGCATCTCAAGCAAAAGAAGTTGGTTTAGTTGATGAGGTAGCTACTGTTTCAAGTGCAGAGAAAGCAATTGTTGAGTTAGCAGAAGTTGATATTGCTATTTGGCAAAAACAAGATAAATTTGATAAGTTTATTGATAAATTTATTAGTGAAACTGTTTCATCTATTTCAATGAATTTTGTAAGTGGATTAAAAGCTTATTAGAAAGTTTCTTTTGATTTAAAGAAGACAAAAGCAGATAGTTTTAAACTATCTGCTTTTTTTATGTTTGAATTACTTTTCAAGTCCTGTAACGATTTTATATGTATCATTTGCAATAACATACTCTTCATTTGTAGGAATAACAAAGATTCTAGCAGTAGAACTATTTGTAGCAATATCTCTAGGCTCTTGTGATCTTTTATTATTTTTAGTTGGATCTATATTTAATCCCATTCCATCAAGACCAGCACAAACAATTTCTCTGATTAATGCTGAGTTTTCACCAATACCACCTGTGAAACATAATGCATCAACACCATCAAGTGCAGCAACATAAGCTCCAACATATTTTTTAATATTATATGCTACCATTTCAACTGCTAATTTACATCTTTCATCACCAGCTTGCATACCTTCAAGAACTTCTCTTAAATCTGAAGATTTTCCAGAGATTCCTAAAATTCCTGATTTTTTGTTCATTACATCTAAAGCACCATCAATAGTTAAATTCTCTTGACTCATCATATATGAAAGTGCACCAGCACCAACATCACCAGCACGAGTTCCCATCATTAAACCTTGAACAGGAGTAAGACCCATTGATGTATCAATACATTTACCATTTAAAACAGCAGATACAGATGAACCGTTTCCTAAATGACAAACAATTACTCTTGTATTGTGTTTTTTGTCTAACATACCTTGCGCTTCATTTGATACAAAGTAATGTGAAGTACCATGGAAACCATATTTTCTAATACCATGTTTAGTATATTGGTCATAAGGTAATGCATACATGTAAGCATAATCAGGCATTGTTTGATGGAATGCAGTATCAAATACAGCAACATTAGGTTTACCTGGAATTAATTCTTGACAAATTTCCATTCCCATAATGTTTGCTGGATTATGTAAAGGAGCTAAAGGAATTAACTTTTTCATTGTTTCAATTACTTTTGGAGATACCATTACAGATGAAGCAAATTCTTCTCCACCATGAACAGCTCTATGTCCAATTGCATCAATATCATTAATTGAATCAATAACTTTACCTTCACCCTCACATAATGTTTTTAATACTAATTCAATAGCTTCTTTGTGTGTAGGCATTGCAACTTCTAATTTAAGTTTTGCATCATCACCAAATTCATGTTTTAAAACACCATCAATTCCTATTCTTTCACATAGCCCTACTGCTAAAACTTCTTTGCTTACTGGGTTCATTAACTGATACTTTAATGACGAACTTCCTGCGTTTAAAATAAATACTAACATATTTGCTTCCTTTTTTTTAGTTTAATTTAATTGTTATGCTTGAGTTGCTGTAATTGCAACTAAATTTGAGATATCTTCTACTGAACAACCTCTTGAAAGATCATTTACAGGTTTTGCTAAACCTTGAACAATTGGTCCATGAGCATCCGCTCCTGCAAATCTTTGAACTAATTTATATCCAATGTTTCCTGCTTGTAAATCTGGGAATACTAATACATTTGCATGACCAGCAACTTTTGAACCTGGTGCTTTTTTTGCTCCAATAGCTTCAACAATTGCAGCATCTGCTTGCATTTCACCATCAAAAGCGAAATCAACGTTTCTATCCTTTAAGATTTGTACAGCATTTTGTACTTTATCAACTAATGGATGCTTAGCACTTCCCATTGTTGAGAATGATAACATTGCAACTCTTGGATCTAAACCAACTACAGAACTAGCAGTTGCAGCAGTTGAAGATGCAATATCAGCTAATTGCTCAGCATTTGGATCTGGTAATACAGCACAATCTGCAAAAAGAATTAAACCATTATCTCCAAATTTACCATCAGCTGTTTCCATAACAAAAGCAGATGATACTGTTTTAATACCAGGAGCTGTTTTAATAACTTGAATTGCAGCTTTTAAAACATCAGCAGTCGGTGAGTTTGAACCAGCAACTAAACCATCAGCATCGCCAAGTCTTACCATCATACAACCAAAAAATCTTGGTTCTGTAGTCATGATTTCTGTAGCTTCTTCTCTAGTTAAACCTTTTTTTGCTCTAAGTTCAACTAACTCATCAATATATTTTTCAATACCATCAAATGACTTAGGATCAATAATTGTAGCTCCACCAATAAAAGCTCCACAAGATGCAGCTTGAGTTTTAATAGTCTCTTCATTACCAATTAAAACAACATTTGCTGTTTTTTCATCTAATACTTGTTGAGCAGCTTTAAGTACTCTTTCATCTTCTGTCTCTGGAAGAACAATAGTCTTTAAATTTGATTTTGCTTTCTCTTTAATACTTTCGATTAAACCCATTTTACGTTATCCTTTCTACTTTATAAAGTTGTGAAAGATTATAATTAAAAATCATAGCAAATAGATAGCATAATTTTATAACCTTCTTCGATATATATTGTATATTATATTTTTCTAAAAGTACATAAAATATACATAAAAATTTTAAAAATATAAAATTGTGACTTTTGGTAATAAAATATGATATAAATGACCTTTAAAGAGATTTTTTTAAAGTAAAATGTATAAAAGTTGTACGTTATGTGTAATAATTAAACGATATTAACTATCTGATTTTAACTTTTGGAAAATTTGTTAGTTTTACAAATATTAAAGCAGTCATAACTGCATCATTATATGCGTCATGTTTTCCCATAGTAGGAATTTGCAAATCTCTCATTATCGTGTCAAATCTTAAATCAATATTTGCTTGAGGAATTTTTTCAATTTTATAATCATAATAAATTGCAGATACTTCATAATTTTTATTTGGTAGGTATATTCCAAGTTTTGGTTTTATGTATTTATTTATCATTGCAATATCAAACTCTAAGTAATAACCAACAAGTTTTCTATTGCCAATAAAGTCAAGAAATTCTTCAATAACATTATCAATATCTTCTGCTTCTTCTAAATCCATCTCTCTTATATGATGAACTTTTATTGCTTCTATTTGTAGTTTTGTCTTTGGCTTTACAAATCTTACAAACTTTTTACTTGAAATTATTGTATTGTTTTTTATAATTACAGCACCTATAGATATAATATCATCAACTTTTGGATCTAAACCTGTAGTTTCACAATCAAAGCAGACAAATTCATCATCATTAGCTTTATCAAAAAGATAAGAGTACTTTTCATCTTTTAGATTTTTTTTATTAAAGTAGTTTTTTATTTGATTAAACATAATTCAACTTATAATGATGCTCTAGTTTTTTCTTTAATCTATTAACAATTTTAAAACTGTCTTTTAATAAATCTTTTTCCATTGTATTTAAATTATCGGGATTTATATAATTATCAATAACTTCACCACTATCCATTTTTTCAAGATTAGATTTTAATTTTATTGTTAATAAGAATTTAAATGCTTCAATTAATTCTGAAGCAAACTCTTCATCAAGTTCTCCTTTTTCTTGAAGTTCCTTGATTCTTTTTATTGTATTTAATCTCATTGATTTATATTCTAAAGATAATGTTCTTATACTTTGTACAATTATAAAAATACCACCTTTTTTAATATCAATTTCATTATTATGTTCTTTATTTTTTGAATCAAAAACAAAACCATCAAAGAAACCTAAAGGAACATCAAAATCCATAATGATTTTTGCAAAATGCATATAAAATGTTTTTGAAGTTGAGCCTATTTTAAAAATATATTCTTTTAGTTCTGTAAGCATTGCTCTATTTTCATTTACAGCCATTGCATCATAAAAAATTGCAAGATTCATAAAGTTATCACCACTTGGTTGTGTTATCCATTCATAAATTAGATCTTTATAATCTTTTTGTCTTCTACACCAATATGGATTTGAAACCATAATATTACCTTCACATCTAGGAAATCCAAAATCAACAAGATATTCAGTATATTCATGTGTGAATTTTAATATTTCTTCATCGCTTAAAGAACAATTATCATCTATTATTAAAGCATTATCTTGGTCCGTTTTTAGTATTTGCTCACCTCTCCCTTCACTACCCATAACAACAAGACAGGCATTTGTTAATAATTCTTTTGGTGCAGTCATTTTAAATAGTTTATCCATTACATTTCTATTTAATTGATTAATTAATTTAGAAATAAAATCTACTTTTACACCTTTTGCATTAAGAGATTTTATAATTTTTGTAAAAGATTGACTTGCTTTTTTTAATTCTTCAATTGTTTCGGCTTTTGCAATTGTATTTGATACAGAGAATGTATGTGTTGCAAAGAAAGAAGATAAAGATATTTGGTCAATAATTCCACAAATTTCATCATTATCATTTTTTACTACGACTCTTTTTAATCCATGTTTAGCCATGATTAATTGTGCATTAAACAAAAAATCATTTTCATTAACGTATACTAGACCTTCATTTGATATTTTTCCAACAATATCATCAAAATCCATTCTATTTAAAATTACTTTTTCTCTAAAATCTGAATCTGTAACAATATACATTTTATTCTCATCATCTTTTAAAAGTAAAGTTGGAACTTTCTCTTTTTTGATTGTAGTAACTGCATCAAAAATAGATGTTTCATAAGGCAAAACTATAGCCCGATGGACATTTGCTTCTTTTACCTTTGCTACCATTAAATTTGAAAGTTCTTTGTTTTTTTCATTATTAATATTTGCATTTAGTTTTTGAGATATTGATTGAAAGAAAAAACTCTCTAATAAGCTATTTTCTCGTAAAGTTTTAATAAAAACTTCTTTTGCTAAGACATAACAAATAGTCTCTTGAGCAGTTACAAAAGTATGTTTAGAATAATTTTCAATTAGAGAAATTGGATCAAAAAACTCATTATTTGAATAGATTGATAAAACTTCATCTTCATGTTTTTCTTGAACTAAACCTTTTAAAATAAAGTAAATATTTTCTGGTTCGTCTCCTTGCTTTTGTATAATTTCATCTTTTTTCAAGTAGACAATATCTAAGGCTTCAGCAAATTTCTCTAACTGAGCTTTTGTAAGATTTTCAAAAGGGTGAATTGATTTTAGAAAAGTTGTTTGTTCTAGTATACTCATTTTAAAGTCTTTATTATTAATTTTTGATTCTTATAGTTAAAGATTATCATAGGCAAAATGATATAAAACTGAAATCAATAATAAAAATTTACAAAATATTTATTTTTTATTTAACAAAGAGGTTTTATCCTCTTTGTTTTAAACTACTAATGATCAACAGCTCCAGCTGACCCAATACCAGTATTTGCTCTAACATTTTGAGCTCTAAACATCTCTTTTTCATCTTTTCCTCTTTGAGAATTATCTGTTTTAGAGAAGAACCAAATTGAAACAAATGCTAAAGTTACTGAGAATAAAGCAGGGTGTTTATAAGGGAATAAAGCTTCTTCATTTCCTAAAATAGAAACCCATACAATTGGCCCAATAATTACAAGAGTAACAGCAGTGATAAGACCGATAAATCCACCAATAAATGCACCTCTCGTTGTTAATCCTCTCCAGTAAATAGATAAGAATAAAATTGGGAAGTTAGCAGATGCAGCAATACCAAACGCTAATCCAACCATATAAGCAATATTTTGTTGCTCAAATGCAATACCAAGTGTAACACCAACAATTCCAACGATTATAACTGTAATTTTAGAAATTTTTACAACTTTTTCGTCAGTTGCATTTGGGTTAATAACATTTGCATAAATATCATGAGATATTGCAGAAGCACCTGCAAGTGTAAGACCAGAAACAACTGCTAAAATAGTAGCAAATGCAACAGCTGAAATAAATCCTAAGAATGCATTTCCACCTAACATATGTGATAAGTGAATAGAAGCCATATTATTTCCACCAAATAACTTACCATCTACGAAGTATTGAGCTCCATCTGCAGAGTTTAAGAATGCAATTGCACCAAAACCAACGATTGTAATAATAATCCAGAAATAACCAACAAAACCAGTTGCATAAACAACAGATTTTCTTGCTTCCTTAGCATTACCAACAGTAAAAAATCTCATAAGAACGTGAGGTAAACCAGCAGTTCCTAACATAAGAGCCATACCTAAAGAAATAGCAGAAATAGGGTCAGAAATAAATCCACCAGGAGCAAGAATTGATTCACCTGCTGAATGATTTTCAACAGCTTGAACTGCTAAAGATTCAAAAGAGAAATCAAAGTGATATAAAACCATAATTGCCATGAATGATACACCTGAAAGTAATAAACAAGCTTTGATAATTTGTACCCAAGTAGTTGCTAGCATTCCACCAAATGTAACATATACAATCATTAATGCACCAACCATGAATACAGCATATTCATATTCCATACCAAATAATACTTGAATTAATTTACCAGCTCCAACCATTTGAGCAATTAAATATAAAATTACAACGGCAATAGAACCAAACGCAGCAAGAGTTCTAATTTCTTTTTGGCCTAATCTATAAGCAGCAATATCAGCAAAAGTAAATTTACCTAAGTTTCTTAACTTTTCTGCCATAAAGAATAAAATAACTGGCCAACCAACTAGGAATGAAACTGCATAGATAACACCATCATAACCTTTTAAGTAAATAAGACCTGAAACTCCTAAGAATGCAGCAGCAGACATGTAATCTCCAGCAATTGCTAAACCATTTTGAAAACCTGTAATTCCACCACCAGCAGTATAAAAATCACTTGCAGATTTAGTTTTACTAGCAGCCCAGTAAGTAATACCAAGTGTACCAGCAATAAAAATTAAGAACATAATAATCGCAGGAATATTAAGATCTCTTTGAACCGCTTCAAATTCAGCATCACCAGCAGCAAACGCTGTTAGTGCAAAAATTGTAATTAGTGTTAATATTTTAAGCATTAAATTAAATCCTTTACATCTTTTTTAATTTCATTTGTTAAGTCTTCAAACTCACCATTTGCTCTTTTTACATAAATAAGAGTTGTAATAAAACTAATAACTAAGATTGCTAAAGCAATTGGAAAAGCTATTGTAGTAACTCCATCACCAATTTTTGTTGCTAATACTTCTTTGTTAAATGCAATTACCATGATAAATGTATAAAACATTACTAATACAAAAACACCTAATTTTATACCGAAACTAGTTCTTTTAGATACTAATTCTTGATACTTTGGATTAGATTCAATTCGTTCAACTAAGTCCTTGTTCATTCTGCTTCCTTGTCATATAATATAACTAAATATTATACTTATATTTAAATTTTGATAATCAATGCTAATGATTGTAGTAGCATTAAAATAGCAAATCTTAATTTATTATACATAGATAAGATCATAAAAAGTTCAAAAATCATAAAAAGTTATGTAGAAATAATGTACATTTTGTAAAAAAGTAACAAAAATAAGCATAATAAATTATTAAATTTAATAGTAAAATTTAATATCAATTTAAGGTATGTTAAAAAGCTATATTATAATATTAAAAATTATATATTTTGAGTAGTATAGTAATATAAAGAGATAAATTGTTACTAAAGAGATAAACTCTTTAGTAACATTATTTTTCTAATCTAGTGATCAACAGCACCATCAGCGCCGAAACCAGTTTCCGCTCTAACTTTTTGTGCTTCGAAAGCATGAATTTCATCTTTTGCTCTTTGCGATTTATCAGTAATTGAGAAGAACCAAATACTTATAAATGCAACAGCAACAGAGAATAGTGCAGGGTGTTTATAAGGGAAGATAGCTTCTTCATTTCCTAATACAGAGACCCAAACAACAGGACCTAATATCACAAGTACAACAGCAGTGATAAGACCCATAAGTCCACCAATAAATGCACCTCTTGTAGTTAATTTAGACCAATAAATTGATAAGAAAAGAATTGGGAAATTTGCAGATGCTGCAATAGCAAATGCAAGTCCTACCATAAATGCAATATTTTGATGTTCAAAAGCAATACCTAATGCAACACCAACAACACCAATAATAATAACAGATCTTTTTGAAACTGCCATTTCTTTTGCTTCATCAGCTTTACCTTTACAAATTACATTAGCATAAATATCATGAGATATTGCAGATGCACCAGCTAGTGTAAGTCCTGAAACAACAGCTAAAATAGTAGCAAATGCAACAGCTGAAATAAATCCTAAGAATATATCTCCACCAACAAAATGTGATAAGTGAATTGCAGCCATATTATTTCCACCAAATAGTTTTCCATCAACAAAATACTGTGCACCTGCATCAGAATTTAAGAAAACAATTGCTCCTAATCCGATAATTGCAATTACTAAATAGAAGTAACCAATAAAACCAGTTGCATAAACAACAGATTTTCTTGCTTCCTTTGCATTACCAACTGTAAAGAATCTCATTAAAACATGAGGTAAACCAGCAGTTCCTAACATTAATGCAAGACCAAGTGAAATAGCAGAAATAGGATCAGAAATAAAACCACCTGGTGCCATAATATCTTGACCTAAGGTATGTGTTTCAACAGCTTTTGTAGCTAATAATGTAAAATCAAAATCAAATTGTTGTAAAATCAAGAATGCCATAAATGTTACACCTGATAATAATAAAACTGCTTTAATAATTTGTACCCAAGTAGTTGCAAGCATACCACCAAAAGTAACATAAATAATCATCATAACACCAACAAGCATTACAGCATATTCATATTCTAAACCAAATAATACTTGAATTAATTTTCCAGAACCAACCATTTGTGCGATTAAATATAATGTAACAACTGATAAAGAACCAAATGCTGCTAATACTCTAATTTCTTTTTGACCAAGTCTAAAAGCTGCAATATCAGCAAAAGTAAATTTACCTAAGTTTCTTAATTTTTCAGCCATTAAGAATAAAATTACAGGCCATCCAACTAAGAATCCAACTGCATAAACTAAACCATCATAACCTTTTAAGTAAACTAAACCAGAAAGTCCAAGGAATGATGCAGCTGACATATAATCACCAGCAATTGCCATACCATTTTGGAATCCAGTTATTCCTCCACCTGCTGTATAAAAGTCACTTGCAGATTTTGTTTTGCTAGCTGCCCAATAAGTAACACCTAAAGTTGCTCCAATAAATACAAAGAACATTACAATCGCAGGAATATTAATATCTCTTTGAACCGCTTCAAATTCTGCATCACCAGCTGCGAATGCAGCAATTGCAAAAATAGAAATTAGTGCTAAAATTCTAAACATTATAATGCATCCTTTATATCTTCTCTTATTTCATTTGTTAAATCTTCAAATTCACCATTTGCTCTTTTTACATAAATTAATGTAGTAATAAAACTAATAACAATAATAGCTGCTGCAATTGGAAATGCTACTGTCATTACACCATCACCTAATTTTGTACCTAATAAAGTTGGTTCAAATGCTATAGTTAAAATGTATGCATAAAACATAACTAATACAAAAATTGCAAGTTTGATTGAAAAACTTGACCTTTTTTTAATTAGTTCTTGATACTTTGGGTTGTTTTTGATTCGTTGTACTAACTCATCATTCATTTCTGCCTCCTACGGTTTATTAAATGAAGAAAATTAATATATTCTAATTGAAAAATTAAAACATAGCAATAGTCTAGCATTTTAAAAATGAGCCTAATTATAGTAGTATAAAATTATGTTAAAGAGGTGTTTAGGGTATTTAAGTTTAATTTAAATTTAAATAATAATAAGTGTAACTTTTAGAAGCGCCAAGGAGTAAAAGAATAATTTATTCTTTTACTCCTTGATATTTTAGCTTGTGTAAAATGTTGTTTTTGCTGGAGTTAAGTTTCTAAGTTTTAAAAACATCATTGATGTCATAATTGCATCATTTAAAGCATCATGTTTTCCTAAAGATGGAATATCTAGTTCTTTCATAATAGTATCAAATTTTAAATCAATAAATTCATATTCACTAGTTTTTTTCTTTGATTTAAAAAACATTGATGATACTTCAATACTTTCATTTGGTAAGTTTATTCCAATATATTGTTTAGTGTATTTTGAGATCATTGCTATATCAAATTTTATGTAATAGCCAACTATTGGACGAGAGCCAATAAAATCTAATAATTTTAGTATTGCTTTTTTAGGACTTACTGCATTTTCTAAATCTATAGGACGTATATGATGAATTTTAATAGATTCAGCACTAATATTTTTTGAAGGCTTAACAAAAATATTAAACGTTTCTCTCATAATTACCTTATTATCTTTTATATGAACTGCACCAATAGAAAGTATTTCGTCTTTTCTTGGGCTTAACCCTGTTGTCTCACAATCTAGACATACATATTCATTATTTAAAGGTTCATCAAATAAGAAGTCATATTTCTTATCTTTTAATTTTTTTCTATTCCAATTTTTTAAAAACTTGTTAAACATTATGAAATCTTATCTGTTTTAAAAGAGTAGGCTATAAACTTTTTAAAATCAATTACAATTTTGAAAGAATCTTTTAATAAATCTCGTTCAATTTTACCAAGGTTATGAGTATCTATTTCATTGTTTATTTCTTTATTTTCAAGTATTTTAACTAGTTGAGACTTTAATCTTAAAGTATTTACAACATCAAAAGCTTCAAGTAATTCGGCAGCTTTTTCTTTTTCTAAAACTTTTCTTTGCTCTAATATTTTGATTCTTTTTACTGTTGTAGTTTCTCTAATTTTTTCTCTTAATGCTAATGATCTAATACCTTGAACAATTGGGAAAACTGCAGTTTTTTTAATATCTATATAATGTACTTTTGTCATAAAATTTGCAACCGTACTAGGTGTGTCAAAAGCTAAAGTAGCTTTTGCAAAATATGCCATAAAAACATCTTTGTCATGTAGTTTATCAAATAAATCATCTTTTAAATTAATTAAAAGTTGCTTGTCTCCTGCAACTGCAAAAGAATCAAAGAAAATAGCTAAATCCATATAATTTTGCATATCAGGAGCATCGATCCATCTTTTTGTCTCTTCTTTATATTCACTAACAGTTTTACACCAAAATGGATTAGAAACCATAATATTACCTTCACAAGGAGGATAACCAAAATCTATAAGATGTGCTGTCAGTTTTTCCATATAAGGTCGATATAAATTTACGTCAACGCCATCTTTAATAACTAATGCATTGTCTTGGTCAGTTTTTATGATTTGCTCATTTCTTCCTTCACTTCCCATAACAATCAAACATGCATCTTTTTTAAGTTCAGTTGGAACAACTAAGTTATATAGTTTTTGGTAAACTTTTGTATTTAGTTGTCCAATCAAATTTGAGATATGGTTTACTTTCACACCTTTTGCTTGTAAACTTTTAATAATATTAATTAAATCATTACTTGAATTTTTTAATTCTTCAATTGTTTTAGCTTTCTTGATTTTTGTATCAACAACATATGTATTATTAGCAAAATGTGATAGAACATCAATTTGTTCTAAAACACCAATCATTTTACCTTCATTATTTGTTACACCAATTCTTTTGATATTTCTTTTGATTAAAACTGTAAGTGCTTCAAATAAGTAGTCATCATTACAAATAGTCATTAATGGGAATACCGCAATATCAGATACTGGTATATCAAGAGTTCTTTTCTCTAATAATACTTTAACTTTTAGAAGTGAATCTGTAATTATCCCATAAGTTTCATCTTCTTTTTTTACAATAATTGTTGATGTTTTAAAGTTCATTGATTTTTCAATAGCATCTATTAATTTTGTATTCTCATCAACTATACAAGCTTCATGTATAATTGTATCTTCAACTTTTGCAATCATAAAAGATGATAATTCAGATGTATACTCTTTGTCTTTTAATGTTTGAATTTTATTTACAAGGTTTTTTAAAAAAAAATCTTTAAATTTTTGATTTTCTTCAATTAGCTTTAAAAATGTTTTCTTTTCTAATTCGTAACAAATTAAATCTTCATGAACTTTAAAAGTATGTTTTGTTTCATTATATATTAAAGAGTTAGCATCAAAGGAATCTTCTTGATGATAATCCATAACAACTTCATCATCACTATATTCATAAACTGAACCTTTTATAATAATAAAGAAATGATTAGATATTTTACTTGGACAAATTAATGTTGAATCTTTTGGATAATAAGCTATATCCATATGTTTAATACAATCGTTGATTTGATTTTGATTTAAAACTTCGAAAGGATGTATATTTGAAAGAAAGTCTTCTTGATCTCTTAAGCTCATTAAGTTTCCTTGAATTAGTATTTTTTTATATTAATTAATTTTAACATAAAAAAATACTAAAAGTATGCCCAAGGGCATACTTTATAGTAAGTCTAACTAGTGATCAACAGCCTCACCAGCTCCAGAAGGAATTCTGATTGACTCTACAAGATCTTGAATCTCTTGTGGAGGCTCAGGAGTCATTCTAGAAATAACTAACGCCACTACTAAGTGAAGTATTGTTCCAATCGTACCGAAGCTCGCTGGAGAAATTCCTAAGAAGTAATCTTCAGGTTTTCCGCCACCCCAGATGAAATAGAACGCATAACCAACAGTTGCAACAAGACCAGTAATAATACCAGCAATCGCACCCTCTTTGTTCATTCTCTTATCAAATACACCAAGGATAATTGTTGGGAAGAATGCAGCTGCAGCAATACCAAATGCTAAAGCAACAACTTGTGCAACAAATCCTGGAGGGTTAATCCCTAAGTACCCCGCAACACAAATAGCAGCTACTGCTGATATTCTTGCATAAGTTAACTCTGTTTTTTCATTTAATGTTGATTTACCAGTTTCTTTGTCTTTGTAAACAACTTGTCCCATAAGGTCATGAGAAATTGCTGATGCAATTACAAGTAATAACCCTGCTGCTGTTGATAATGCTGCTGCTAAACCACCAGCTGCAATAAATGCAATTACCCAGTTAGGTAAGTTTGCAATTTCAGGATTCGCAAGTACCATGATATCTCTATCAACGTATAACTCATTTGCAATTCCGTTACCTTTAGCAAGTTCTGCAGCATCTGCAGCACCTTTACCATTAGTTACAAGTCTATGTCCATCTTCGCCTCTTTTATCACCATCAAATGCTGGTTTACCTTTAGCTCCATCGAATGCTTTACCTGTAGCATATTGAATTTTACCATCGCCATTTCTATCATGCCATGCAATTAATCCACCATTTTCCCAAGTTTTAAACCAGTTCCCATTGTTACCTTCAATCTCACCATTTACAAACGCTTTATATTCAGTGTTTTGTAAGTTTTTGATTAAGTTAACTCTTGAGAATGCAGCAACAGAAGAAATAGTTGTATACATAATCGCAATAAAGATTAACGCCCATCCAGCAGATATTCTAGCATCTTTAACAGTTGGTACTGTAAAGAATCTAACAATAACGTGAGGAAGTCCAGCAGTACCAAGCATTAACGCTGTAGTTAACATAAATGTATTCCATAAGTTACCTGGTTGTGTATATTCAGTAAATCCTAAATCAGAAATAGACTGATCAAGTGCATGTAACAGATATGTTCCTTCAGGAATTACAGAAACTCCAGAATCAAATGCAAATGTAGTTTGACCAAACACACCTAATTGAGGAATGAATGTATCAGTAACTTGTAATGATAAGAAAATTGCAGGAATCATGTATGCAAAAATCATAACAACATATTGAGCAACTTGTGTATATGTAATACCTTTCATTCCACCTAAAACAGAATAGAAGAATACAACACCCATACCGATTAATACACCAGTATTTACATCAACTTGTAAGAATCTAGAGAATACAATTCCAACACCTCTCATTTGTCCAGCAACATATGTGAACGAAACGAAGATAACTGAAATAACTGCAACTAATCTAGCTGTGTCAGAGTAGTATCTGTCACCAACAAAATCAGGAACTGTAAACTTACCAAATTTTCTTAAGTAAGGAGCAAGTAACATTGCAAGTAGAACGTATCCACCAGTCCAACCCATTAAGAAAGCACCACCATCAGAACCTTTAAAAGAAATAAGACCTGCTAGTGAAATAAATGAAGCTGCTGACATCCAGTCTGCTGCTGTCGCCATACCATTTGCAATTGGATGAACACCACCACCTGCAACATAGAAATCTTTAGTTGAACCAGCTTTTGCCCATAAAGCAATACCAATATAAACTGCGAATGAAATACCTACAAATAGGTAAATTAATGATTGTAATTCCATTTTTTGAATCTCCTATTCGTGAACGCCGTATTTCTCGTCAATTCCTGTCATTACTTTAACGTAAACAAAAATTAATACTACGAATACATAAATTGCACCTTGTTGTGCAAACCAAAATCCTAATTTAACACCACTAATCTCAATAGCGTTAAGTTCGTTAATAAATAAAATACCACAACCGAAAGAAACAATAAACCAAACTACAAGTAGTTTAAGAATCATTGAAATGTTTTCTTTCCAGTATGCTTGTGCCTTTTCTGGACTCATCCTGCTCTCCTTATTTTTTATCATTAAATAAATGAATCATTTAATAATTTAACATTGAAAGTATAATAAGTGTAGATAGCAAAAAGATAGCAATTAAAATTTTTTTTGAAAAGTTTTTTTTGAAGGTAGCGTTAAGGTAGCAAATAACGCTAGTAAAGCCCAAATAATGGGCTTAGTTAAACAGAGTAATATCTGTCAATTTTGTAACCTAAACCTCTAATATTCTTTATGAAATCTTCTTTTAGTGCTTTTTTTAGCCTTGAGATCTCTGCTCTTATAGTAGGATTATCAATATTCTCTCCATCCCAGATGTCAATTCTAAATCGCTCGAAGTCTACTATCATATTTATATTAAGTGCTAGAATATGAATTATCTCTAATTGCTTCTTTGTTAGGTTCTGTGGTTCTCCATTAAAATATAAGGTTTGAGTATCTTTTGCATAAGAGTAATTTTCTGAGAATCTTATGTGAGAAGTATTGCTTTGATCTTTTTTTAATAATTGGTTTATTTTTATACCTAGTTCTTCTAGATGAAAAGGTTTTTTTATATATTCTCTACAACCTAAGTCATATGCTTTAGAAATATCTTCAATATCAATTTGCGCAGATATATAAATTGTCGGAATATATATCTTTTTTTCATTAAGTTCAGACAAAATTGTAAAGCCATCTTTAGTAGGAACGTTTATATCCATAATTAGAAGGTCAAAAGAGGTATCAACACTGTCAATAACATCTTGTCCATCAGTAAAACTTTCAACCATATGCCCAATATTTCTTAAATACTCACATATTGAGTTATTTAACATTAATTCATCTTCAAGTAATAGTATTTTCATTTATTTTAAACCTATAAGTAAATTTTGTTTCTTTATCGTTTGAATCTAATCTTATTATAACTAAATTCTTGTCACAGATTTCTTTTACAATTTTTAAGCCCAGACCAAATCCACCACGGGCAGAATTTTCTCTATAAAAATCATCAAAAATTTTATTTTGATATTCAATTTTTTTAGAATGTGTTGTAATTGAAAATTCAACTTCATTATCATTTATATAATCAAGTCTTACAAAAATAGGTGATTTTGCATATGAATATTTTATGGCATTTGATATATTATTATCTATAACTCTTTGAAATTCTGTAATATTAAATTTTATATAAATATCTTCTTGTATATTACTAACAAAATATAAAGAGTTTGATTTTGCAATTTCTCCAAAAAAATCTAATCTATGCATAACGATATTTGAAAGATTTAAATACTCTTTTTCATATATAACTCTATCTTTTTTTATTAAATATGATAGGTCATCATAAATATATTGAATTATTTTTGCTCCTGATTCTATATGGGTAATATATTTGTTTTCAGGAACTTTCATTTTTAGTAAATCAATATTTGTTTGAATTATTGATAAAGGAGTGTTGATTTCATGTACGGAGTTTTTTATAAAAGTTTTTTGTGATTCAATAAGCTTTGTAAGCTCTTTTGTCTTTTCATCTACTTTATATTCTAGATTTTTATTTAAGTCTTCTAGCATATGAGTTTTTAATTTTATATTATTCATTGCATCTGTTGCATAATTTGCAATAACTTTAAACTCTCCAAAAATAATTCTATTTTGATTTATTGGTTCATCATTTTTTTGTGATTCTTTAAAATATTTACCAATTTCTTTTACATCATTTAAAATAAGTATAGTTGCATTTTTATAAATGAATATAGAATAAAGTACTAACATTATTGTTAGTGATGTTATTTGTAAAGTATAATCAGATATTTTTTGATTGTACTCATAGTTTTTTGCAAGTACAAGTTTATTTATCTTATCTAAATATACACCTTTGCCAATAGTCCAGTTCCATTCTTTATATGAGTTTGCATACGATATTTTTTTTGCATTATCTTCTATATCTGGTTTATACCAAACATAATCAATATAACCTCCCTCATTTTTTTTTGAAATATTAATTAATTCTTCTATAACTTTTTTTCCATTTACATCGGTAAGTTTAATTAAATTTTCTCCAATTTTAGTATTTTCAATTGGATGATATAAAGAGGTTCCATCAAATTCATATATAAATAAATAGTCATTTATATTATCACTTACTCTTAGTTTTGTTAATGCTTCTAATACTTCTTTTTGTATTTGTTTAGTACTTTTATTTTTTTTATGTTTAGTATGGTAATAATCTATAAAATTAATTACAGAGTTAACATCATTTTTTATTAAAGCTTGTTGATTAGTTGAATAATCAGTTTTTAATGTAAGAATTTTTTCTTGTAACTCTTCATGAGCATTGTTAATTATTATAAAAGTAAAAAAAGAAATTAATATAATAATAAAAAGTATACTGTAAAGAATTAGATGATATAGACTTTTGGCTTTGAACATTGAGTTTATCCTAGGTAAATTTAATGAAGTTGTATATTAAGGATATCTTTTTTTTGATAAAGAGTTACTTTGAAAATATGATTTGTAGATTAGTTTATTGTAAGATTTTATGGTGACCCGTGATGGATTCGAACCATCGGCCACCTCCTTAAAAGGGAGATGCTCTACCAGCTGAGCTAACGGGTCACATAAATAAAAAGTGGCGCGGTAGAAGGGACTCGAACCCTCGACC
>Ga0193962_1000283_pt1 | contig 23298 bp, 20 predicted proteins | sample FB_5_MG_FD_140335 | JGI IMG/M metagenome (GOLD analysis project Ga0193962, IMG submission 140335) | Microbial mat bacterial communities from the Broadkill River, Lewes, Delaware, United States - FB_5_MG | ecosystem: Environmental > Aquatic > Freshwater > River > Microbial mats | place: USA... | reverse complement strand
TCTTCTTCAGAAGAAATTTCATCTCTATTAATATAGATTTGCATTCTACCACTTGCATCTTTTAATTCAGCAAAAGAAGCTTTTCCCATAATTCTACGGCTCATCATTCTTCCTGCCAATACAACCTCCTTACCTTCAAAATCATCAAACTTTTCTACAATGTTCTTTATAGTAGCGGTTGTTTTAAATTCTTCAGCTGGATAAGGGTTGATTCCTAATTCACGTAGTTTTTGTAGAGATTCTCTTCTAACTATTTCAAGTGGTGATAATTGCATGATGCGTTTTTTACTATTTATTATAAATTACAATTTGCAAAGATACAACCAATTCAGAAAAATATATAATTCTAAAAGAAAAAGTATTTATTATTTGAAATTTAAGAAAAATAACTATATTTGCCTGCTGCATTAGATGCAGCTTAGTTGTGTTGTTTGACGTTAATAGCGTCAGGTTTTTTTATAAAAACCAATGGAAAGCTTCCCGAAAAACCGGGACGCTTTTTTTATTTTACGACATTGTTTTTATTCGAAGCTGAAAAACAGTGCTTTATACTCCCAAAACTTAGAAATATACAATCCTGTAAAAACAACGGCAGCAATAAATTTTAGAAACGAAGAGGTTAAGAAACCAAGAAAAGAACCAAATGCAGCTTTTAATGCTCGTTTAGAATCTTTGCTGTCATTAATCATTTCTCCAATATAAGCGCCAAAAAAAGGTCCAATTATTATTCCGAAAGGAATAGGAGAGAGCAATCCAACTATTAATCCTATCATTGTTCCAATAACACCATAGCGAGTACCACCAAATTTTTTGGTTCCCATTGCTGGAATAAAATAATCAATAATCCATATTATTACTGCTATTGCTAAAGTAATACCTAAGAATGTCCAATTCATTGGAACCACATCTGTTAAATGCAAAAGTAATAATCCAAGCCAACTAGTTAATGGGCCGGGTAGAACAGGTAAAAATGATCCAATAATACCTAATAGAGCTAACAAAAATCCTGAGATTAAAAGAAATATATCCATTAGGTAAAAGTATATATTCAAATTAAAATGTAAAAGCCTTTTATATTGAAAATTTCAACTATTCAACTAAAAAATTAGTTTAAACTAAATATTTAGTTATATTTGTATTGTTGAACTAAAAGTTTAGTTGAAAAAAATGGAGAAACAATTAACAAAAGCAGAAGAGCAATTAATGCAGGTATTATGGGAACTGGAAGAGGCCTCAGTTAGAGAAATTATTGAAAAATTACCTGCACCAAAACCTGCATATAACACAGTTTCAACGATTATTAGAATTTTGGAAACTAAAAATGTGGTTGGACATAAAGCTAAGGGAAGAGGGCATATATATTTTCCGTTAATTAAGAAAACAGATTATAGTAACCAGACCTTAAATAAAATAGTTGATGGTTATTTTGGAGGGTCATTTAAAAACATGGTTTCGTTTTTTGTAAAGAAGAACGATATTGATATGGACGATCTTGGAACAATTTTGGATGCAATTAACGAAAAAAAGGAAAAGAAATGATAAACTATATTATTCAAGTACTGCTTTTTCAAGCGTTGTTTTTAGCTGTGTACGATTTCTTTCTACAGAGAGAAACATTTTTTAAATGGAACAGGGTTTATTTATTAACAACTCCATTTATTTCATTTATTATTCCATTATTAAAATTTGACAAAATTCAACAAGCTTTTCCTCAGGAATATATTGTTCAAATGCCAACTGTATTTCTAAATCCTGAAGCTTTAATTATCGGAACCAATGCTACTGAAACTTCAATGGATTATTTCTCAATTATTTTTTATTTAGGAATAACGGTGTTTTCACTCTTGTTTTTAATTCGACTCATTAAAATAATTAAATTAATTTCTTCAAACGAAATTATTAAGGAGAACATTTATAGCTTGGTGCTGTTAAAAACAAAGCAATCAGCATTTTCGTTTTTCAACTATATCTTCATCAATAAAAAGTTGTTAGAAATTAAAGAATTGGAAATTATTCAACATGAATTAGTGCATTGCAGACAGGGACATTCAATAGATTTATTGGTTTTTGAACTATTAAAAATTGTGCTTTGGTTTAATCCGCTTATCTATGTTTATCAAAAGAGAATCACCTTGCTACACGAATATATCTCAGATGCTGAGGTTGTAAAGGAAACCGATAAATATACCTATTTCAATAAGCTATTATCTGAAACTTTTGAAGTGGAAAGTATTTCATTTACTAACCAATTTTTTAAACACTCATTAATAAAAAAAAGAATAGTTATGATAACAAAAGAAAGATCACAAAAAATTAAACAGTTAAAGTATTTACTTATTGTTCCTTTATTATTAGGAATGCTAATTTATACTTCTTGTATTGATGAAGTGAACGACGAACTTATGGAGATGGAATCTGTGTTAAATGCTCATAATGATTACAGCAAAGGAAAATATTTTGATTTTGAAGTTGGTAAAACCTTTGTTGGTTATAGTTTAATGATTGGACGTTATTTAAAGGTTGATGAATACACCGATAAAGAAAAAGAATTACACGAAAAGTTTAATAATTTGGAAGGTTCATTATACGATTATATAGTTCTTTTTGATGAAAATAATGAAAGAGTAAATTGGTTTAGACCTAAAAGAGGTATTTCAGAGTATAGAGCCAAAAGGGAATATAAGAAAGGAGAAGATGTACCGTTTGCAATTATAGAAAATGCTCCTGTTTTTCCTGGTTGTGAAGGTACTCAAGAAGAATTAAGAAAATGTTTGCAGGAAAATATCGCGAAACATGTAAATAGAAATTTTAATGCAGACTTAGCTAAAAACTTAGGTTTATCACCTGGTGTAAAAAGAATATTTGTAATGTTTAAGATAGATAAGGAAGGAAATATTACAGAAGCTAAATCTAGAGCACCACATGAGTCATTAGCAGACGAAGCTCTTAGAGTTGTAAATTCGTTACCAAAAATGATACCTGGAACTTATAAAGGTGAAGAAGTTGGAGTTATGTATAGCTTACCAATTGCTTTTAAAATTGCAGGGAATGAAGAGAAACAAAATAAAGAAACGATTGAGGAAGTAGATATGAATATTGAAGGAGATTGGCCATTTGCTATAATTGATGAAGTACCTGTTTTTCCTGGTTGTGTTGGAACAAAAGAAAAATTAAGACTATGTATTCAAGAAAAGATTACCGAACATGTTAATAGAAATTTTAATTCAGATTTAGCTAAAGAACTAAATCTTAGTTCTGGAGTTAAACAAGTATTTGTTATGTTCAAAATTGATAAAAATGGAAATATTACAGATGCAAAGGCTAGAGGACCACATCCAAAATTGGCAGATGAAGCAGTTCGTGTTGTAAATAGCTTACCGAAGATGATTCCTGGTAAACAAAGGGGAGAAAATGTTGGAGTAAAATATAGTTTACCAATAGCCTTTAAAATTGGATAATTAAAAAAATTACTATGAAAAAGAGTATTGTTACATTGTTATTAATAATGATAGCATTAAAAACCGAAGCACAGTCTTCGGTTTTTAGCGTTATTGACAGTTTATTAATAAAAGGGAATTATCAAGAAGCATTATTCACTCTTGAAAAAGAAAAACCAAAAACTATTGAGGTTTTAGATAAGTTAGGTTCAATTTATCAATCTATTGGAAATTATAATAAGGCCATTGAGTTTTATAAAGAAGCTTTATCAATAGAAAATAGAGAAGAGTTAAAAGTAAAATTGGGATCTGCTTATAATTCAACAGGATTGTCGTCAAAAGCAATCGCAATTTACGAGGATATTATTAAAAATGACACAACAAATTTATTAGTTACTCAAAACTTAGGGAAATTATATTTGGCTAAAAACAAAGCTAAAACGGCTGAAAAATTGTATCGTTTTTTAAAATCTAAGGACAGCTTAAATCCTAATTACCCATATCAAATTGGAGTATGTTTAGAAAAACGTAATAAAAATTTAGCAATGGGACAGAGTTATTTGGATGCTTATAATTTAGATACTTTACATTTAAAAAGTATTTATGGATTGTCAAAGTTTTTTAAAGAACTTAGAATGAAAGATTCTACCATGTTATTTATAGATAAAGGATTGAAAATTGATAGTTCAAATGTCAATTTCATTCAATTAAAGGCAAATATTTTATATTCTTCAAAAGAATTTGAAGGAGCCATTAAGCAATTAACAAAGTTAGATAGTTTAAACTTTAAATCCATTACAACTTATGAGATGTTTGGAATGTGTTATTATAAGTTGAAGGAATATGAAAAGGCTGAGGCTTATTTTAAAAAAGCACTTAGCATTGATAGGACAGATTCAAAAGTACTATATAGACTAGGATCTTTGTATTATGAACAAAAAGACATTAAAATGGCTCAATTGTATTTAAGGCAGTCCGTAATGTTTGGAAGAGGAGATTTAGATAAGCAATATTTATTATCTGGTATTATTGAAAAAGAAGCACTTAATTTAAAAGCAGCAATTAAGAATTTTAAAGAGGCTGTGAAATATAATTATAAAAATTCGGATGCATTATTTCAGTTGGCATTTACTTCTGATTCTTATTTTAAGGATTTAAAAATAGCCTTAAAATACTATCAAAGATACATACGAAATTTTGAAGGAAAGAGTCCAAAATTAACTGAATATGCCAATAGAAGGATAGCTGAAATTAAAAAAGAATACTTTCTTAAAGGTGAAATTGTTGAGTAACGGAAAATGTTGTATTTTCACTTGTGGAAATATTAATTTATGTTGAAACAAGGCTTAACGGCACTAATTTGCTTTTTATTTATTACATCCTGTTCTTATTTTGAAAATAAATATGAAAAAGAACAGATTCTGGTTGTTGACACTATTGTTGATTTTAATACTGTTGATGCATTTCCTCTTTTCCCAGAATGTAAGGACATTCCATCTCGTGAAAAGCAAAAAATATGTTTTCAATTAGAGGTTTCTCAACATATTTACAGTTCATTAAAAGAATATCAGTTAAATGCGAAAGAAGCCGTTAATGATACTGTTTTAGTAAAACTAAAAGTGAATGCCGTAGGAAAAACGAGTTTATCTGGAATCCAGATTTCTTCAAAAACAAAACAATTATTACCTGAATTTGATAGTATTGTAAAGGTAAGTTTATCAAAACTACCAATATTATTACCTGCTATTAAAAGAGATATGCCTGTAACAACAGAGTTTGTTTTGCCAATTGTTTTAAAAAATTAAATTTTTGTTTTTCTCATTGAGTAAAACATCTAGGTAATGGATTTTTATCCTTCTTTTTTTGTGGTTGAATTGTCTTTTTAACACCCAAATTTTCATTTGTAAATAGCTTCAAATTTGCGTATCATTACAATCCTAAAGATTTTAGAATGCAAGACAATAAGAACTTATCAGAAATTGAAATACAAGATCAAAAGATAATTAAAAATGTAGAGTTAAGTTTATTTGAAGCATTGATACCGGTGGTGTTGTTAATGGCAATGCTAGCTTATAATATTTTTTATGCTGATGGTGAGTTTTTTGGAGAGTATTCTAATCAATATATCTTATTAATTGGAGGTGGAATTACTGCGATTGTAGGTTTTTTTAACAAGGTGAAGATAGGCACTATGATTAGTGAAGTTGTAGAAAACTTGAAAAGTGTTTTTCTTCCTATTATGATATTGTTTTTGGTTGGAGCATTAGCAGGAACCTGGTTGGTAAGTGGTGTAATACCTGCAATGGTTTATTATGGTCTGCTGGTTTTAAATCCAACTGTGTTTTTACCAGCATCAGTTATCATTGCCGCGCTTATTTCTATTGCAACGGGAAGTTCTTGGACAACTTCAGCAACCGTAGGAATTGCTTTGGTTGGAATAGGTTCAGCACTTGGAATTCCAATCGGAATGATTGCTGGAGCCGTAATTTCTGGAGCCTACTTTGGAGATAAAATGTCACCATTAAGTGATACTACCAATTTAGCACCTGCAATGGCAGGGACTGATTTGTTTACTCATATCCGTTATATGTCTATGACTACAGTGCCAACGATAGTTATAACTTTAATTGTTTTTAGTATTATAAGCCTGAATATTGAAACAACTGGTGATGCTGATGTAAGTGGTTTGTTAAACACTATTAAAAACACCTTTAATATTACTCCTTATTTATTTATAGTTCCATTGGCTGTAATAGCCTTAATTCTTTCCAAAACAAAACCTTTGATAGCATTAGGAGCAGGAGTGATTTTAGCTGCAATATTTGCCCTTATCTTTCAATCAGATATTTTAAGTGGGATATCTGATTCAAATTTCAATTCAATAATAAATGCAATTTTTGTTGATACGGAAATTGTTACAGAAAATGAGAAACTAAATGAATTATTTAGTGCCGGAGGAATGAAAGGAATGCTTTGGACTATATTTTTAATTATTTGTGCAATGGTTTTTGGAGGTGTATTGGATGCAATTGGTGGTTTAGTTGTACTAACTAATGCTTTATTAAAAATTGCAACTTCAGTTTTTGGATTATTTGTGAGTACAGTTGTAAGTTGTTTAGGTTTAAATGTATTGGCTTCCGATCAATATTTGGCAATAGTTATTCCAGGTAAAATGTTTAAAAATGCTTTTAAAGAAAAAGAACTAGCTCCAGAAAATTTGAGTAGGACTTTGGAAGATTCAGGAACAGTAACTTCAGCCTTAATTCCATGGAATACATGTGGAGCTTATCAATCTACAGTTTTAGGAGTGGGCGTAGAAAGCTATTTTATATATGCTATATTCAATTGGTTAAGTCCAATTATGACCTTAACTTTTGCAGCTTTTAAAATAAAAATAAGACAGCTGTCAAAAACTAATCTTACGGCTTCTAACTAAAATTAATTAGATAAACCAATTCCATACAACACCAAATCGTACTGTTAAATCTCTGTAAGGATAGCTTGGCGCAGAATAATATGTTCTACCAGTAAAACTCGCATTTAAGTTTTCAACTTTTAAAAATATTCTCGTTCGTTGTATTTGAGCATTGATAAAAAAGTCAACCATAGGGAAATTTCCTATTTCAGTTTCATCTTGCAATACAAATTCACTTAATAAAGGGTTGTAAGCATTAGCTTTAAATGCAGTAAAATATTTCGCAGTTACTCCTGTTTGTAAATACATTGGTTTGCCTTTAAAAACATAACTTGAAAAATACAATGAGTTTCTTGTAACTATTTGAGGAACTCTAAAAAATGATTCACCTTTTAAAACATTTTGATACATAACTGTATTATCTAAGGTGAATTTTCTATAAGTAATAGCTTTATTTGCTTTAACTTTTACATAATTCAATGTTTCATCTGCCTGTACTGGTTTAGAGCTTTCATTAAAATAGGTGTAATTGTCAATTAAATGATAACTAGCTCTTAAATTTCCCCAATTAGTTGAGGAAAACTCTACACCAATAGTTGAAATTTCTTCATTCTTAAAATCGTTTTGCCAATTATATTCTTTATAGTCACTTTGATATAAAAGCGTATTGAATTCAGGTGTTTTGGAAGTGAATTCAGCAAAAGAATTTACACTAAATACGCTGTCTTTTTTTACCATTGCAGAAGCTTTAAGAGCACTTCCTGTAATGTCACCAGTAATAATTGATGAAGCATCAGCATTTAAATAGACCTTTCCAAACTGGGTTTTCCATTCTGCACCAGCAACAATTGCATTACCTTTAAGTTTATCATTAATAGTATTATCATTAAAATAAAGTACACTATTGTAATGGTAATTATAGTTGAAATAATTTATTTTGGCTTTTAAAGTTCCTGTATAAAGTGTATTTAATTGTAAATATATTTGATTGTCTAATTTTTGATATGAAGTATGATCAACTATATTTCCGGTGTTGAAAGCTTCACCAAATATTGTATTGGCAGCATCTTGTCTAAATCGGTAATGTTGAGTTTCATACATAAATGAATGACCAATTTTTGAATCAAAATACTTTTTATCTTTTACTGGGATAAATTGAGATGAATCGGTTTTTATACTGGCTGCTAATAATTTTAACGAGTCAATTCTTATATGGTAGTCATTATAAATTGAGTCGAGCTTACTTATTGAATCTTTTTTAATAAATGGTTCTTTTTTAATTAATGAATCCACTTTAATAGCTAAGGAATCAATTTTAGATGTGTTTTTTATTGTTGTTGAATCCAATTTTACAACTGGTTCCTTTTGTTTTTTAACTGATTTTATTGGCTTTTTCTTTGGTGTAGATGGTGTTTTAGTATTTAAGTTTTTTTCAGCTGAAATAGAATCTTTTTTTAGTTTTTCTATTTTCTTAAGCAGGGCATTATATTTTTTAATTCTAGTATCTATTTCTTTATTGTACTCTTCTATTTTATTTTTCTTAGAAAATAATGTTGCTTCCTGTTCAATATAGTATCGTTTTCCTTCAAACATATTATTGGCATCGGTATAGTTTACATCTAATCTACCTCTATCAATATAATTAGGATCATTATTTTCAAAATATGCTATTGAAGCTTCAGGTAAACCTCCGTTTTCATTATTTAATAAATCAAATGAAGAGAAATGCCCTCTTAAATAATATTTTTTATTTTTTGAATGATAATTAAAAGTGGTTCTGAAATTTCCATGGCTTGCAAGTGAATTTCTATATTTCCCAAGAGATCTTAGCCCTTTATAAGCTAATGAAAAATTAAACTGCCTTGAGGTATTCATTGTCAAAAATGCATTTAACGCCTGACCTTGTTCCAATCCAGTTCTATAAAATATTTCAGAAGTTGGAGTTGGAACTTCGTAATAAGAAATATCTTCAACACGTAAATAGTTATGGTGTTTAGCGCTTGCACCAATTGAAGGTAATAGAGAGTTGTTTGTAAAATTATACCCTAATTTATTAAAGGTTTGACCTTGATTATGAAAAGCTATTAATTCAAAATTGTCTTTTCTTAAATAATTAAATTTAAAATCTTTCTTTAAAGTTAAAGTAGTATCTATAACTGTCGTGTCTTTATTAAATGATATTATTTTATAATCGGTATATTTAGTTATTCCATCTAGTTGAATGTCTACTTCCTTGTTAAACGAAGTGGTATCTTTCTTATATAAACCATTCGATTTATCTTGTCTAACTATTTGAGAATTTACATTAATAAAATAAAACCCTAAGAATAAAACTAAAAATACTTTTTTCATATAATACATTGAGTGGCAAAGGTAAAATATTTGAACGAATTGAAGCTTACAAAATTGTTGTATCAAAATTAAAAAATATCAACTTTAAGATAATTAGTTAATCAGAACTAGAAATGAATAAATTACACTTGTAAAATTAATTATTAAAGAAGTTATTTTAAGAAATTACTGTAATTTAGCCGTTCGTATATGGGACTTAAAAAATGTTTTTTACAAAATGTATTGGAAGCAGGAACCGATGAGGCTGGGAGAGGATGTTTATCTGGTCCGGTGGTTGCTGCAGCAGTTATTTTACCTGATGATTTTGAACATCCGTTATTGAATGATTCAAAGCAGTTAAGCGAAAAACAACGTGAAAAATTACGTCCTATCATTGAGGAAAAAGCGATTGCTTTTGGAGTGTCATATATTTTTGAAGAAAAAATTGATGAAATTAATATTTTGCAAGCTTCAATATTAGCCATGCATAAATCAATAGATAAATTACATATAACGCCTGAGCATATTATAGTTGACGGTAATAAGTTTAGACCTTATAATGAAATTCCTTATACTACAATTGTAAAAGGAGATGCTAAATTTTTAAGTATAGCAGCGGCATCTGTGCTGGCTAAAACTTATAGAGATGAATTTATGTTGAAGTTAGATGCAGAGTTTCCACAATATTTTTGGAAGAAAAATAAAGGGTACCCTACAAAACAACATAGAAATGCTATTAGAGAGTTTGGTGTTACAAATTACCATCGAAAATCTTTTAAATTATTACCAGAGCAATTAAAATTAGATTTGTAATTCTTCATTTATTATTCTAAAAATAATACATTTGCTTTTGTTAAAAAATGTAAAGAATGGTTAAAAGAAATCGAGCTACAATTTCAAAATTTATTATTCACAAAGTAGGAAATAAGTTTAATAGTGCTACTAATATTTTTTCGGAAAATGTAATCACATTTGACGAGGAAAGTTATGAGCTTATGAAGCCTTTTTTGTTAAAGCCTTTCGCAAATGTTTCAGAGAGTTTTCGATTCAACCATCATGCAAACATTGAATTAAATGAGTTAAATAGTTATGCTTCTGAACTATTTAAAGATGAAACTTCATTTGTAGAGATTTCAAAACACATTGTAAATCATTTGTTTGAGCAGTCTAATTCTGCTCAAATTAAAATTGGAGATGTTATAATTGCTCTATTTGAAGATATTGAATATAAAGATATCATGACTCAGGCTGTTGGAATTTTTAAGATTGAAAATAAGATAAATTTTTTTCAAACTTATATGGAAGAAGATACTTTAGATGTTTATGTTCAAAAAGGAATTAGTACTAAAAAACTAGATAAAGGTTGCTTAATTATAAACTCTTCAGATGAGGAAGGTAAAGTAATTTTAAGTGTTGATACCAACAATTATGATGCCCAATATTGGTTGAATAATTTCTTAAATGTGAAGTATGCTAATGATAACAACCAGCATACCCAAAACTATCTTGAAATGTGTAAGGATTTTTCTGAAGACATTATAAAGGAAGATTTTGGAAATCACGAAAAAAGTAAATTTTTAGCAAAAACAGTAGATTTTTTTAAGTCAAATGACGATATAAATATCAACGATTTTAAAGAGGAGATTTTTGAAGAGAATGAAGAGCATAAATCATTATTTGATGACTATAAAAAAGAGTTTGAAACGGTTAATGACGTTTTAGTTAGAAATCAGTTTGCTGTTTCAGATATTGTATTGAAAAAGCAAAAGCAAAAAATTAAAACTGAAATTAAATTGGATACCAATATTCAAATTAAATTAGATATTGATGCGCCTGATGCGGCAAATGAATATTTGGAAAAAGGTTTTGACGAAGAGAAAAAAATGAAATATTATAAAGTGTTCTTTAATGAAGAAGATTAAATAAGTATAATTTAAAAAAAAGCTCAATTCTATGAATTGAGCTTTTTTTATACGTCATTTTTTTATTGAACAAATTCTACTTCGAACTGTTCAATAAAGTGTTTCTGAATTTTTTCTTTTACTTCTTCCAAAGGAATTTTTCTATTTAATTCAGCTTCCATAGAAGTAACAGCCTTTCCTTTAATTCCGCAAGGAATTATATGATCAAAATATCCAAGATTCGGATTAACATTTAACGCAAACCCATGCATAGTTACCCATCTGCTTGCTCTAACTCCCATAGCACAAATTTTTCGTGCAAATGGTGTTCCTACATCAAGCCAAACACCAGTTTCGCCTTCACTTCGCATGGATGTTATTCCGTATTCAGCTAAAGTTTTAATAATTACTTCTTCTAAAAAGCGTAAATATTTATGAATGTCAGTGAAAAAATTTTCTAAATCTAAAATTGGGTAACCAACAATTTGCTGAGGTCCGTGATACGTAATATCACCTCCACGGTTTATTTTATAAAATGTCGCACCTTTTTCTTCAAGTTGTTTTTCATCTAATAATAAATTGCTAATATCTCCACTTTTACCAAGAGTATATACGTGTGGGTGTTCAACAAAAATAAAATAATTAGGTGTTTTTGCACTCAAATTATTTTTTCTGTTATCAACTTTAATATCTACAATTTTTTGAAAGTATTCTTCTTGAAAAGTCCACGTTTCATTATAATCTTTTAAACCTAAGTCTATTAATTTAACCTTTTGCATTAGTTATTAGGATTGTTATTTATGATTAGGGCTGCAATAACTCCTGGAATCCAACCAAGACATGTTAAAATAAAAACAATAACAACAGATCCACAACCCTTGTCAACAACAGCCAGTGGAGGGAAAATGATGCATAATAAAACTCTTAAACAGCCCATATTTAATTTTTTTCAAAGGTCCTAAAAATATATTTATGATACAACGTTATAATATCAAGTAAATTATAATTAAAATGTATTTTTGTTAAATGTCTATAGTAGTAAAAAATATCACAAAATTATATGGTGAGCAAAAGGCTTTAGATTCCATAAGTTTCGTGGCTAAAAAGGGTGAAGTAATTGGTCTTTTAGGACCAAATGGTGCAGGGAAATCTACACTAATGAAGATTTTAACAGGGTATATTGATGCTTCAAATGGTGTGGCTTTGATTGATGATTTTAATATTGTTACTCATAAAATTGATGTTCAAAAAAACATTGGATATTTACCAGAACACAATCCACTTTATTTAGACATGTATGTGAAAGAATATTTGCTGTTTAATGCAGATGTTCATAATGTTGAAAAAGAACAAATTAATGAAATTATTGCAAAAGTTGGGTTAACACCTGAATCTCATAAAAAAATAAATCAACTTTCAAAAGGCTATCGACAACGTGTTGGGCTTGCTGCCGCCTTGCTTCATAACCCTGATATTTTAATTTTGGACGAACCTACTACAGGTTTGGATCCTAATCAATTATTAGAAATTAGAAGTTTAATAACCGAAGTAGCAAAAGATAAAACTGTGTTGTTTTCTACACATATTATGCAGGAAGTTGAGGCAGTTTGTAGTAGAGTTATTTTGATTAATAAAGGTGAAATTGTTGCTGATGAAAATTTAGAAGAATTAAAAAAGAATCAGGATCAGGTCATAGAAGTTGAATTTGATTTTAGAATTGAAAAACAGTTTGTAAAAACGATTTCTAACTTAAAATTAGCAAATAATACCCATGATACTATTTGGGAACTTTCTTTTGACACGAATGAAGATATGAGGTCAAAAGTATTTGATTTTGCACATGATAACGGACTCAAAATTTTAAGTTTAGCAACTAAAAACAAAAATTTAGAAAGTTTGTTTAGAGAGTTAACAGCTTAATTAATTGAGTTAAGCAATTTTGAATTTAATTCCTTTATTCTCTAAAACTTTCAAAAACTCATTGTCAATTTTCACTTTATAGGATCTACTGTGAAGATTTAGTTTCATTTTTTCATTTAAATCATAAACTAATAGATCTAGTGGAATTGCCCCTTCATTATCTTTTAAAATTTTATTTAAATCATGTACTTTTTTCTCAGTAAGTTGATCAATATCTAATTGGATAGTTAATTTTTTAGCCGACTTTTCAAGAACATCATGTAAAATTTGAATGTCGGTAAAATTAATTCTTGGTTCTCCAAATTTACCATCTTTACCTCTCCAACCTGCAGCTATATTTACTTTGAATTGCCTAAACTCATTATTAATTAAAAATGGTTTAAACTTTAGGTAAACATCTTTAAATAATCTAAATTCATGAGTGTCGTTATAATCAACAATATTAAATGAAGCCCATTTATTTCCATTTTGAGAAGTTCTGTGCTGAACATCTGATAAAATTCCTGAAAAAGTCAAATTTGCACCTACATACTTGTTTAAGTCTTCTTTGAATGCGGCTAATGTGGAATTACAGAAATACTTGATTTCATTTTTAAAATCATCTAAAGGATGTCCAGATATATAAACACCTACTAATTCTTTTTCTTTGGATAATTCTTCCATCATACCCCAAGGTTCAGCATATGGAATATCAGGTTCTGGAAATTGAATTTCAGAAGCTTCTCCAAACATTGAAATTTGGGCAGAATTTTTATTTTCTTGAAATTTATTACCATATCTAATGGCTCTTTCAATAAATGTCACTCCTTTTTCATCCAATTGATAATATTGTGCTCTATGCACATTTTCAAAGGAATCTAAGCCGCCAGCCATAACTAAACCGTCAAAGGCTCTTTTATTACATGCTCTTAAATCAACTCTTTTGGTAAGATCAAAAATGGAGGAAAAATTACCATTATCTTTTCGTTCATTTATAATAGCTTCAACAGCGGCACCACCAACACCTTTTATTGCACCCATTCCAAAACGAATAGCACCTTCTTTATTTACTGCAAATTTTAAATAAGATTCATTAACATCAGGTCCTAAAACTGGAATTCCAGCACGTTTACATTCTTCCATAAAGAAGGTAACTTGCTTTATATCATTCATGTTGTTTGATAAAACAGATGCCATATATTCTGCAGGGTAATGTGCTTTTAAATACGCTGTTTGGTATGCAATATATGCATAACAAGTAGAATGAGATTTGTTAAACGCGTAGGCAGCAAATGCTTCCCAATCCTTCCAAATTTTTTCAAGAATTTCTTCTGGGTGGTTATTTTTCTTTCCTCCTTCAATAAATTTAGGTTTCAGTTTTTCAAGTAAAGCAAATATTTTTTTACCCATTGCCTTACGAAGCATATCTGCTTCACCTTTTGTAAATCCAGCTAATTTTTGAGAAAGTAACATCACCTGCTCCTGATAAACGGTAATACCATAAGTTTCCTTTAGGTATTCTTCCATGTCAGGTAAGTCATAAATCGTTTCTTCTATACCATGTTTTCGATCGATAAAGGACGGAATATATTCCATTGGTCCTGGTCGATACAAGGCGTTCATTGCAATTAAATCAGCAAAGGTTGTTGGCTTTAATGATCTCATATGCTTTTGCATTCCTGGAGATTCATATTGAAATACTCCAATAGTTTCTCCACGTTGAAAAAGTTCATATGTTTTTTCGTCATCTAACGGGAAATCATCTGGAATTAACTCTATTCCATGTTTGGCCTTAATAATTCTAACACTGTCCTTAATTAAAGTCAATGTTTTTAATCCCAAGAAATCCATTTTTAAAAGACCTGCATCTTCGACTACGCTATTGTCAAATTGCGTAACATACATGTCTGAATCTTTTGCTTTGGAAACTGGAACTAAATTGGTGATTTTTTCAGGAGTAATAATTACACCACAAGCATGTATTCCTGTATTTCTAACAGAACCTTCTAAGGCTCTTGCTTGTTTAATTGTTTGTGCCTCTAATTCATCTCCTTCAGCAATAGTTCTTAATTCATTTACACATTCTATTTCTTCGGGTCTAAGTCCTTTTACTTTTCCCTGACTTTTTGCATCTTCACCAAAAATGTGTTGTAGTTTTATTCCAGGAATTAGTTTGGCAATTCTATCGGCTTCATGAAGTGGTAAATCTAAAGCTCTAGACGTATCTCGAATAGATGATTTGGCAGCCATTGTACCGTAGGTAATAATTTGCGCAACCTGACTAGCACCGTATTTTTCAATTACAAATTCAATAACCCTTTGCCTACCTTCATCATCAAAATCAATATCAATATCGGGTAGTGATACACGATCAGGATTTAAGAAACGCTCAAAAAGTAAATCGTATTTAATTGGGTCAATATTTGTGATCCACAAACAATAAGCAACGGCAGAACCTGCTGCAGAACCACGTCCAGGACCTACTGATACTCCCATTTTTCGAGCTTCTAAAATAAAATCCCAAACAATTAAAAAATAACCAGGATAACCGGTTTTTTTAATAATGGATAATTCAAAATCTAGACGTTCAATTGTGTTCTCATCAAGAACATCTCCATATCTAATTTTGGCTCCTTCATAGGTTAAATGTCTTAAGTAGGCGTTTTCACCCCTAACTCCACCATCAATTGCATCTTCTTCATGTATAAAACGTTCTGGAATATCAAATTTAGGAAGTAATACATCTCTTGCGAGAGTAAATACTTCAATTTGATCAACAATTTCCTGAATATTTGAAATGGAGTCAGGAACGTCAGCAAATAATTTTTTCATTTGCTCCTGACTCTTGAAATAGTATTCGTTGTTAGGAAGACCATATCTAAACCCTCTTCCTTTTCCCTTAGGTGTAGCTACCTTTTCTCCGGCTTTTACACATAATAAAATATCATGTGCTTCAGCTTCTTCTTCTCTAGTATAAAAAGTATTATTAGTGGCAATTAATTTTACATCATGTTTTTTAGAAAAATTTATAAGGACTCTATTAACATGATCTTCGTTTTCTTGCCCATGACGCATTAATTCTAAATAAAAATCTTTCCCAAACTGTTCTTTCCACCAAAGAAGTGCTTCTTCAGCCTGATTTTCACCAATATTTAGAATTTTATTTGGGATCTCTCCATTTAAATTTCCAGATAGAACAATTAAATCTTCTTTATATTCTTCAATTATTTTTTTGTCTATTCTCGGAACATAGTAAAATCCTTTTGTATGAGAAATGGATGACATTTTAGCCAAATTATGGTACCCATTTTTGTTTTTCGCTAAAATAACAATTTGGTATCCATCGTTTTTATGTGTTCTGTCTAAATGGTCGTCACAAACATAAAACTCAGAACCAATTATAGGTTTTAGTGGAACTTTTGGTTCTTGACCTTCTGATAGGTTTTCATTAAATTCTTCAACCGATTTATTATGTGCGATGGCTTCTTTTACAAAATAAAAAGCTCCCATCATATTACCTGTATCAGTCATTGCTACAGCAGGCATTTTATCCTTGATTGCTGATTGAATTAAATTACTAATACTTGAAGTAGATTGAAGAATTGAAAACTGGGAATGACAATGTAAATGAGCAAAATTTACATCTTTTAAATCGTGCTGTTGATTTTTAGATTGTATTGTAGAATCAACACTAGATTTGCGTTCTGTTTTGAGTTTAAGACTCTCTTTTTTTAAGTTTAAATGTTTGAGTCCAATAACCTCAATCGGGTTTGGATTTTTTGCATTAAACTTTTGAAAATAATCAGAAGGAGCGTTTAGTTGTTCCTTTGTGAAAGCATGTCTTCTAACTAATTCTAAAAAACATCGTGTAGTTGCTTCAACATCGGCCGTTGCATTATGTGCTTCTGAAAAAGGTGAATGAAACAAAAATTCATGTAGCTCAGTTAACGTAGGTAATTTAAACTTTCCACCTCTACCACCAGGTATTTGACACATGGAGGCTGTAGTTTCTGTACAAGTATCTAAAACTGGTAATTCATTCAAAGATGTGTTTATGTTTTTTCTAACATATTCACAGCCCATAATGTTAAGGTCAAATTTAACATTTTGACCAACTACAAATTTTGATTTTGATAAAGCAATATTAAAAAGTTCAAGTACGTGCGATAATTCTTCTCCTTTTTCTTGTGCGAGTTGAGTGGAAATTCCATGAATTTGTTCAGCATCATAAGGAATATTGAACTCCTCAGGTTTTATTAAATAATCTTGTTGATCAACTAAATTACCAAGATCATCGTGTAATTGCCATGCTATTTGTATACATCTAGGCCAATTATCAGTATCTGTAATTGGTGCATTCCATTTTTTTGGGAGACCTGTAGTTTCTGTATCAAATATTAAAAACATGTAGCAAAGTTATCTTAAAATAGAGTTTTTAAAAGTATGAATTATTAATTTTTCAGGATTCGTAACAGTGCTTTATTTATTAACAATCCATTATTATTTTTAAATGTTTAAAGCAATTATGATATGTAACTAAAGTTACTAAACAAATTGTTGATTTGTTAAATTAATCATAAATATCAAAATCAGTAAAAAGGCTAACAAAGGTCATTATTTATTGTGATTTTAAACAGTAATTTTATGGTCCAAGTTAATGTAGATGTATAGTTAATGGAAAAACTTGAAATAAATACTAATGATGAAGACCCCTATAACCATAGAGGAATTGTATCTAAAATCTTAGACGATAAAATTATTATTTCCTTAAAAGGAAATGTTAATTGCGAAGGTTGTAAAGCTAAATCGGCCTGTGGTGTTTCAGAATCAAACGACAAAGAAATTGAAGTTTTAAAAACTGCTCAATCTTTTAATTTAAACGAAGAAGTTGATGTTGTTTTAAGAAGAGAATTGGGTTTGAAAGCAGTTTTTTGGGCTTATTTATTCCCTTTTATTTTAATGGTGTTTACTTTGTTAGTTTCCTCAGGTTTTGTGAAAGAATGGGTTTCAGGTTTAATCTCTTTATTTGTTCTTATACCTTATTATATTATACTTTATTTTTTTCAAGAAAACTTTCGCAGGGTTTTCAAAGTTTCCTTATTTAAAATTAATTAAAAATGACAGATTCAGTTGTATATAGTGTTTTGTTGTTGGCTTCGTTAGGAGTAATAGCTGCCATTGTATTGTATATAGTTTCAAAAAAGTTTTATGTGTATGAAAATCCATTAATTGCCGATGTAGAAGATATTCTTCCTGCGGCAAACTGTGCTGGTTGTGGTTCTCCTGGGTGTAAATCATTTGCTGAAAAATTAGTGAATTCAGAAGATATTTCAGATTTATTTTGTCCAGTAGGAGGGAATGATGTTATGAAAAGTGTAGCAGAGTTATTAGGTAAAGAAGTCACTGAAAAAGATCCAACAGTAGCAGTTTTACGTTGTCAGGGAAGTTGTGATGTTAGACCGAAAACAACAGAATTTCAAGGACCAAGAACTTGTGCAATTTCTTCTATGGTTTACAGTGGAGAAACAGATTGCCAATATGGTTGTTTAGGAGATGGAGATTGTGTGAAAGTCTGCAAGTTTGATGCAATGTATATGGATGAGAAAACAGGATTACCAGTAATTATTACTGATAACTGTACTTCTTGTGGTGCTTGTGTTGAAGAATGTCCAAGAGATATTATTGAAATGCGACCAAAAAATAAAAGAGATCTTAAAATATTTGTTGGCTGTTTAAATGAAGATAAAGGTGGAATAGCTAAAAAAGCTTGTGCTGTTGCTTGTATTGGATGTTCAAAATGTGAAGATATCTGTCCGAAGGATGCAATTACAATGGAAAATACTTTGGCATATATTGATCCGGTACTATGTACATTATGTAGAAAATGCGTTCCTGTTTGTCCAACAAATTCAATAATAGAGACCAATTTTCCACCACCAAAGGTGAAAAAAGTTGAAAAAAAGAAAGAAAAAAAGCCAGTTGTGAAAAAAGAAGAAATTGTTGAACCTGTAAAAGTAAAAACTGATGCTTAAAACTTTCCCTCTTGGTGGAGTTCATCCACCTGAAAATAAATTGACTGCTGGAAGTAAAATTAAAGTAATGTCAGTTCCTAAAGCTGTATATATACCTATTTCACAACACATAGGTATTCCATCTGAAATTATAGTAAATAAAAAAGATAAAGTGGTAATTGGGCAGATAATTGCAAAATCTCAAGGTTTTGTTTCAGCCAATATTCATTCATCAGTAGCAGGAACCGTTACAAAAATTGATAAAGTAATAAATAGTAGTGGTTATAAACAACAGTGTATTGTTATTAGGACCGATGTAAAAGATGAAACTAATTTTGTTAAAGAACCATTTCCATTAAAGAAGGAGATAGAATTAAGTTCTGAAGAAATCTTACAACGAGTAAGCGATTTTGGAATTGTAGGTTTAGGAGGTGCAACTTTTCCTTCTCATGTAAAATTAAATATCAATAAGGAAACAAATATTGATTGTTTAATTATTAATGGGGTTGAATGTGAACCTTACCTTACTTGTGATCATAGATTAATGCTTGAAAGAGCTGAGGAAATTATTGTAGGTGTTGAAATTTTATTAAAGGCTTTAAACCTAAATAGAGCCGTTATTGGAATTGAAAATAATAAAAAAGATGCCATTGCTAATTTTAAAAAGATAACTGATAATAATAGTAAAATTCAAATAGCAGCTTTAAAGGTGAAATACCCACAAGGAAGTGAAAAACAATTAGTAAAAGCGATATTAAATAGAGAAGTACCAGTTGGAGGATTGCCTTCTGACGTTGGAGTAGTTTCATTAAATGTAGGAACTATTTTTGCAGTTTATGAAGCCATTCAGCACAATAAACCTCTTACTGATAGAGTAGTTACTGTTACTGGGAAAAAATTAGAGAACCCTTCAAATTACTGGGTGAAAATTGGAACACCTATAAAAGATTTAATTGAAGAGGTTGGCGGTTTACCAAAAGGTACTCGAAAGCTAATAAATGGTGGTCCAATGATGGGGAAAGCCATTAAAAATACAGATGTACCCGTTACAAAAGGGACTTCAGGAGTTTTGGTGATTGATGAGGAGGAAGCGAGCAGAGGAAAAGCAGAAAATTGTATTCGTTGTGGAGAATGTGTGACTGTATGTCCGATGGGATTAGAGCCTCATTTATTAATGAGTTTATCTGAGAGAGGATTATTTGAAAGAATGGGGAAAGAGGATGTTAAAACCTGTGTTGAATGTGGCTCTTGTAGTTATGTTTGTCCGTCACATAGACCCTTGTTAGATTATATCCGATTTGGAAAAAATGGAGTTATTAAGTTAGAAAAAGCAAAAAATTAAAATGAGTAGTCAACCAATAGTTATATCGGCATCGCCACACGTACATTCGTCAAGAACATCAAAAAAATTGATGTATGATGTGATCATCGCATTAATTCCAGCATTTTTAGTTTCAGTATATGTTTTTGGTTTAAATGCCTTGTTAGTTACTGCTGTAGCAGTAGTTTCTTGTTTATTATTTGAATTTTTAATTCAAAAGTATTTATTAAAATCTGAAATTACCATTGGTGATGGTTCAGCTTTATTAACTGGAATTTTGTTAGCATTTAATCTACCGCCAGAATTACCAATATGGATGATTGTTGTGGGTAGTTTAGTCGCTATTGGAGTTGCAAAAATGTCTTTTGGTGGTCTTGGTTTTAATATATTTAATCCAGCACTTGTTGGCCGTGTATTTTTATTGATTTCATTTACGGGTCCAATGACAAAATGGACATTGCCTGATGGAATTACAGGAGCGACCGCCTTAGGTACAATAAAGGAGGGCTTAATGTTTGGTAATACAATAAGTGATTTAGGTTCTAAAATTCCATCTAATATGGATATGTTTTTAGGTGTCACTGGAGGATCTATAGGAGAAATGTCAGCACTTGCGCTGATAATAGGAGGTTTGTATTTATTAATTCGTAAAGTTATTAGTTGGCATATTCCAATAACAATATTGTTCGTAATAGGATTAATGACAGGTATTTTTTGGATGGTAAATCCAGAGCAATACGCAAGTCCTTTGATTCATATTTTATCTGGTGGAGCACTATTGGGAGCATTTTTTATGGCGACAGATTTGGTTACAAGTCCAATGACAAAAAGAGGAATGATAGTTTTTGCAATAGGTATTGCTGTAATTACAGTTGTAATAAGATTGTTTGGAGCTTATCCTGAAGGGATTTCTTTTGCTATTTTAATTATGAATGCATTTGTACCTCTAATCAATAGTAATTTTAAACCACGCAGATTTGGAGCTAAAATCAAATCTAAAATAGTGTAATTATGAGTAAAAAGAAAGATACATTTATAAATATGGTAGTCTCTTTATTTGTGATTACTATTATTTCAGGGTTGTCATTAGGATTTGTGAATGATTTTACCGTTGGTCCAATTGCTAAAGCCAAATTGGAAAAAAAGATTAATGGTTTAAAGTTGGTTTTGCCAAGTTTTGATAATAATCCTGTTGATGAGGTTAAACTGGTTGAGTCTGAGTTTGCTAAAGATAGTGTTGAAATATATCCGGCTTTTAAAGGTGGTGTTTTTGTAGGTGCGGCAGTAATTGGTTCTTCTCAAAAAGGATTTAGCGGGTTAGTTAAAATAATGGTTGGTTTTAATCCAGAAGGAGTCATTCAAAATATTGTGGTTTTAGAGCAGAAAGAAACACCAGGATTAGGAACAAAGATGAAAGATGAGAAGTTTATACAACAATATAGAGAGAAGAATCCTTCTTCATTTGATTTGAGACCATCAAAGGATGGAGGTGAAATAGATGCGCTTACAGGTGCTACTATCACAACAAGAGCATTTAGTGATGCAGCTCAAATGGCATTTAATGAGTTTATGAAAAATTCAAAAGCATTAAAAGAAATTAAAAAATAGATCAATGGCAGATAAAATTAACCATAAGCAAAACTTTATAAAAGGTATTGTAAAGGAAAACCCAGTTTTTGTAATGTTATTGGGTATGTGTCCAACCTTAGGTGTTACTTCATCGGCATTTAATGGCTTAGGTATGGGAGTGGCAACCTTATTTGTATTACTTATGTCAAACATTGTAGTTTCACTTGTAAAGACTCAAATTCCAAGCAAGGTTCGTATTCCTGCTTTTATAATAATAATTGCTTCTTTTGTTACCATAGTAGAAATGGTATTGGAAGCTTTTATTCCTTTTTTATATGAACAGTTAGGGATTTTTATTCCTTTAATTGTAGTAAACTGTTTAATTCTTGGTAGAGCAGAAGCTTTCGCTTCAAAGAATAATGTGTTTTCATCAATTATAGATGCACTTGGAATGGGAGTGGGGTTTGTAATAGCGTTAACAGCATTAGGTGCAGCAAGAGAAATTTTAGGAAGTGGAAGCTTGTTTGAATTCAAATTTGTTTCAGAAGATGCAAATACTTTTATTTTATTTATTCTTCCTCCTGGAGCTTTTATAGCCTTAGCATATTTAACTTTTTTATTCAATAGAATTTCAATTAAAACAACTTAAAAATGGAATATATTTTAATTTTAATTAGTGCGGTTTTTGTTAATAACATTGTACTAGCTCAGTTTTTAGGAATATGTCCGTTTTTTGGAGTTTCTAATAAAGTATCAACCTCCGTAGGGATGTCAGGAGCCGTGTTGTTTGTAATGACAATTGCTACTATGGCAACTTACTTATTACATCAATATATTTTAGTACCAGCGGGATTAGATTACTTAAGAACTATAACTTTTATCTTAGTGATCGCGGCATTGGTTCAAATGGTAGAGATTATTTTAAAGAAAGTTAGTCCTCCTTTGTATCAGGCATTAGGTGTGTTTTTACCATTAATAACGACGAATTGTGCAGTTTTAGGTGTGGCAATTTTAGCATTAGGATTGGAGGATGCAAGTTTATTAAAGGCAGTATTTTTTGCTATTTCACATTCTATTGGATTTGCCTTGGCTTTAATTGTTTTTGCAAGTTTAAGAGAGCATTTAGAATTGGCAAATTTACCAAAAGGAATGAAAGGTGTGCCAATTAACCTATTAGTTGCCGGACTATTATCTTTAGCATTTTTAGGATTTACAGGATTGGTGTAAAATATACTAAAATAGAGATTGTTATTTAAAAATATCTCATTATCTTTGCGCACTTAATTAATAACCAAGGTTTCGTACCTTAAAATTTAAAACAAATGCCAGTAAAAATTAGATTACAAAGACACGGTAAAAAAGGAAAACCATTTTATTGGATCGTTGCAGCAGATGCACGTTCAAAAAGAGATGG
>Ga0193962_1000282_pt1 | contig 23320 bp, 20 predicted proteins | sample FB_5_MG_FD_140335 | JGI IMG/M metagenome (GOLD analysis project Ga0193962, IMG submission 140335) | Microbial mat bacterial communities from the Broadkill River, Lewes, Delaware, United States - FB_5_MG | ecosystem: Environmental > Aquatic > Freshwater > River > Microbial mats | place: USA... | reverse complement strand
TCTTCGCTTAGCTCGTCAATATCGGTAACCTGTTCGCCAATAATGCGCTCAAGTGCTTCAAAACTGTTATCAAGAGCGCCTTTGGATTCAATTAGGCTGACCCGAGCCGCATCATAAGAGGCTTTGGCTTCTTGCACATCGGTAATGGCAATAAGTCCCACTTCAAACTGTGCATTGACCTGATCCAATCGACGTTTGATGGCTCTTTCTTGTGCTTGAGCTGTTTCTAAATTGCTCTTGGCGTTGAGTACGGTGAGGTATCCATTAACCACTCGTAAAATTAAGTTTTGCTGTGCAAGATCAAAACTGAGGGCCGCTTGCTTATCGAGGATTTGGCCGCGCTTGAAGGCAAACCATTTTGCCGCCGAAAAGACGGGCTGAACCAAGCTAACCGAATAGCCATGGTTGTTATAGTTAATAACGGATGTATTGTAATACGTTGTATCTGCGGTGCCGTTAATGCTTGGTAGTAGCGCTGCTTTGGCCTGGGGGAGTATTTCTTGGTTGGAGCGTAGAGTGGCTTCGGCAACTTTTAGTTGAGCGTCGTTGTACAGCGCTTTCTGATATATTTCTTCTAGCGCGGCAGCCGAGCTTGATAGTGAGGTGCCAAGTAAACAGCTCGCAGCGGCGTAACTAAGTAGAGCAGCGACAGGTTTCATAAGTGGAATCCTTTAACCGAGTGTGCAATGCCTATTTTGTAATAGATTAGCGTCACATCCGTCGTTGTTATGCGAAATCGAATGGCTGTTAGCATACCATGTTTGCAGGCGCTGTTAAGGCCTTATATTTGCAGCAATTTGTTGCGATCCAGGTATGTTTTAATTGATAGGCATAATTGAAGATACGGTGTAAAAAGTCATCTAAGAAATAAAAAAGCCGAACATATTGCTCGGCTTTAATATTGCTAAACATAGCTTAGCTTTCTAGTGCTTTTTTAATGCGTGCAATAGCATCTTTAAGTACATCCATGCTGGTAGCAAAGGATAATCGCATATTACCTGCAGCACCAAATGCGGATCCCGGTACTAGAGCAACTCCGGCTTCGCCTAACAAGAATTCGGCCAGCTCAATGTCGTTATTGAAACGGTCATCGTTATCAATAACGTGTTGAAAACTAGGGAAAGCATAAAAGGTGCCATCAGCGGGGATACATTCAACCCCCTTGATGTCGTTAAGAGCTGCTACCACGTAATTGTGACGCTCTTTAAATGCAATAACCATGTCTTTTACACAATCGTTTCCGCCTTCTAAAGCTGCCTGAGAGGCGACTTGAGAGATTGAAGTCGGGTTTGATGTGCTTTGCGATTGAATCTTCTTCATCGCGCCAATAAGTTTGGCCGGCCCTGCCGCATATCCAATACGCCAACCTGTCATAGAAAAAGCTTTAGATACGCCGTTTAATACGATAGTGCGGTCATAAAGGTTTGGGCATGCATTTAAAATATTTACAAACGGCTCATCGTTAAAGCGGATATGTTCGTACATATCATCAGTAGCGATTAAGACATCGGGGTATTTAGCTAACACTTCACCCAAGGCTTTTAGCTCACTTAGCGAGTAAGCAACGCCAGTTGGGTTCGATGGGCTGTTTAAGACAACTAATCGAGTGCGAGGTGTAATAGCCTCTTCTAATTGCTCAGGTGTAATTTTGAAGCGCTGCTCTTGCGTAGTGGTGATAATGACGGGTTTGCCGTCAGCCACTAGCACCATGTCGGGGTAAGACACCCAGTAAGGGGCAGGAATAATGACTTCGTCGCCTTCATTTAACAGGGCCAGTGATAAATTGAAAAAGCTTTGTTTGCCCCCGCAAGAAACCAAAATTTGGTTAGCTTGGTAGCTTAGGCCGTTCTCGTTCTGAAATTTATTAATAATGGCTTTCTTCAGACCCGGTGTACCGTCAACAGCTGTGTACTTAGTAAAACCGTTGTTAAGGGCTTCAATAGCTGCATTTTTAATGTGATCAGGTGTGTCAAAGTCAGGCTCGCCTGCACCTAAGCCAATAATATCCTTACCCTCGGCACGCAGTTCGGCAGCGCGATTAGTCACGGCAAGAGTAGGGGAGGGTTTGATACTGTTTACGCGGTCTGAAAGTAGAACGTCCAATTCATAGTCCTCTATGAAATTATATAAGCTGAGAGACGCTATTTTTTAGCAACCAAAGTATATCGGATTCGTATGACACACTGAATGCTATTAGGTTAAAAGTTAGTAAAAAACGAAATAAAATCACGTAATTTTCCTATTTTTCATGGGATCTCTATACATGTCCTTGTCTGAGTAGGCAGGACTCGCTGCTAATGGCAGGTTATACTAGGGGATTGCGTTTGTTGTTGGTCAGAAAGAGAGATATAAGCACACTATGAAATCACGTTTTCGCGTCAATTCTCCGTTCGCCCCTTCAGGGGATCAACCTACTGCTATTAAAACGCTTGTCGATGGACTCAATGCGGGTTTAGCAGCACAAACTTTGTTAGGAGTTACCGGCTCAGGGAAAACATTCACGATAGCGAACGTAATTGCCGAAGTGCAGCGTCCAACCATAGTGTTAGCGCATAACAAAACATTGGCTGCTCAGTTATATGGTGAGTTTAAAGAGTTCTTTCCTGATAATGCAGTGGAGTATTTTGTATCTTATTACGATTACTATCAACCTGAGGCTTATGTCCCTTCTTCGGATACCTTTATTGATAAAGACGCCTCGGTCAATGAGCATATTGAACAAATGCGCCTTTCCGCTACAAAGGCTCTACTAGAACGCGACGATGCCATTATTGTGGCAACGGTTTCGTCTATCTACGGGTTAGGTGATCCACAGTCTTACCTTTCAATGATGTTGCATTTAGATCGCGGCGATAAGGCCGATCAGCGACAAATCCTGAGGCGTTTGGCTGAGCTGCAATACACACGAAATGATATTGAGCTGCACCGAGGAACATACCGTGTGCGTGGTGATGTAATTGATGTGTTTCCGGCCGAGTCAGAGCGAGAAGCGGTTCGAATCGAGCTGTTTGACGATGAAGTCGAACAACTGAGTTACTTTGATCCGTTGACCGGAGAAGTTCTACGTAAAGTGCCGCGCGCGACCATTTACCCTAAGACTCATTATGTTACCCCGCGTGATGTACTGCTAGGCGCTGTAGACAAAATAAAAGAAGAGCTGCATGAGCGCTTAGCCCAATTGCGTGAAGCTAATAAGTTGGTAGAACTGCAGCGCCTTGAACAGCGCACCATGTATGACATGGAAATGATTATGGAGCTAGGCTATTGCTCAGGTATAGAGAACTACTCTCGTTACCTATCGGGGCGTGATCCAGGCGCTGCACCGCCAACCTTGTTTGACTATTTACCAGATAATGCCTTGGTCGTTATTGATGAGTCGCATGTAACGGTTCCGCAGTTAGGCGCCATGTATAAAGGTGACCGTTCTCGTAAAGAAACGCTGGTTGAATACGGCTTTCGGTTACCGTCTGCATTAGATAACCGCCCATTGCGTTTTGAAGAATGGGAGCAATTGGCACCGCAGATGATTTTTGTTTCGGCTACACCCAGTAAATATGAAGCGGCGAATGCTCAGCAAATAGCTGAGCAGGTTGTTAGGCCTACAGGGTTGGTTGACCCTATAGTAGAAGTTCGCCCAGCAAGTACACAAGTTGATGATTTGCTATCTGAAATTAACCTAGTCACCAAGCTAGATCAGCGAATTATTGCTACTGTGTTGACTAAGCGGATGGCTGAAGATTTATCCGAGTATCTCGCAGAACACGGCGTAAAAGTACGTTATTTGCACTCTGATATTGATACGGTTGAACGGGTAGAAATTATTAGGGACTTACGTATTGGCGTGTTTGATGTCTTAGTGGGTATTAACCTTCTAAGGGAAGGTATTGATATGCCTGAGGTTGGCCTAGTTGCCATATTAGATGCTGATAAAGAAGGTTTTCTTCGTTCTGATACTGCTCTAATACAAACGATCGGACGGGCAGCACGTAACGTTAATGGCCGTGCTGTACTTTATGCAGACCGAATTACGGGGTCTATGTCGCGAGCCATTGAAGAAACCGATCGCCGACGTAAAAAACAAACAGCCTACAATGAAGAACATGGCATTACGCCTAAAGGCATTATTAAGTCTGTGGCTGACATTATGGAAGGTGCTACTACTATTCCGGGGCGTAAAGCCGCACGAACAGCGAAAAAAGTGGCTGATCAGGCCGCTGACTATAGTGTCGATGCATCCGCGCTCTCACCAAAAGAGTTAGTTAAGGCGATGAGTCAGCTCGAAGACAAGATGTATGAGGCGGCTAAAAACTTAGAGTTTGAGTTAGCCGGGCATTATCGTGACGAACTTGAGAAACTAAAGCACGCTGCAATGTAAGTGTACGATGCAGCGTCCGCTTCTCGTTAAACAGCTGGTGTCGTCAAGCTGAAGCTGGGGAAGTCTTTAGCAAAACGACTAATCCATTCTTCAGCGGCATCGGCTTGACTTAATGTGCGGCCTTCTTGCTTTTGAATTTGTTGGCGATATTGCTCAATATAACAAATTTGTTCGATCATTCTCACACCGTAGGCTGTTTCGGGGTCATCAAAAACAATGCCTGTGCGATAGTGGCCGTTACGGTCAGGAATACACCAAGCGACATGCCCTGAGGCCGTGAAAGCTGGGTCACTAATGGATATAGTAATATCAAGAGCTGTGTCGATGGAGAAGAATTCATGGGTAACGATGCTTATACCAACCACGCCTGATTCGCTACAAGTATTGCGGCTTACACCATAATCAGAGCAGAGCGCAATTTTGGCGGGTATATCAGTTGGGTGGCGGATATACCCTTGGTCTACATCAAAGGTCATCAAAGATTACCTACTGTGGTACCGACTAATGATTTCATATTAGAACTAAAATCTCTGTTTGTCTCTTATAAGCATCATAATTGATTTTTTGCGTTGCACAATAATTATTACGCATGTCGCTCAACTTTTAAACATATTGAAGGCCAGCCTTGCTTAACCGAACCTGACTGTAAAAAGCGCCAAAAATCAGTAAAAGTACGTATTTTTAAGTACTAAGTAGTACTGATGGCGTAAGTTTTAGCTAGAAACCGCTGCTTTTGTCGTGCAGGATAGGCTTTGTTTAAAACAAAAGTTGCCCAGTAAACATGTCTTTAAAACTAAAAATTCTAACGCTTGCGCTACTTCCTTTGCTGTTAGTCACGGCTACCATCACTTTGATTAATGTAAATCAGGCTCAAACCTTATCTGAGCTTGAAATACAAACGTTTGAACAAAATTTGCTGACATCCAAGCGAAACGAATTAAAAAACTATGTGGAGCTGGGGTTAACAGCTATTAGCCAAGTAATTAATGATGAATCGTTGACTCAAGAGGCGGCACAGTCAGAGGTAAAGCGTATACTTCACTCCTTAACTTTTGGCGAAGACGGCTACTTTTTTGTTTACGATGGCGAAGGCGTTAATCTAGTCCATCCCGCTCAACCGGAACTAGTTGGACAGCCGCTTCTTACTTTACGAGATGGCGCCGGAGACCTGGTCATTGCGTCTTTACTTAACGTGGCAAAACAAGGTGGCGGTTATCATCGCTATACTTGGAGAAAGCCCTCGTTAGGCGATGAGGAAGATAAGCTAGGTTATGTTGTTGAGCTACCGAAATGGGGATGGATTCTAGGTACGGGTTTATATGTTGATGACATCGCTAAAGAAATATCGCGAGTACGCCAACAAGTAACAATTAATATTCGTAACAGCTTTTTTACGGTTGTTGTGCTAACTGCCGCATCGGCTGTCATTATCATCGCTATTGGGGTGGCCATAAACTTACATGAAGGGCGATTAGCAGACGGCCGTTTGCGTCAATTGGCGCATAAATCCGTCCAGTTTCAAGTGAGTCAGCGCCGGCGTTTTGCTCGAGAACTCCACGATGGAATTAATCAGTTAATTGTTTCAGTGAAGTTTAGAATTGAACTGGCAGCCAATAAAATAAAGAAAGGAGATCTAACCGCTTCCCAGGATCTATCAAAAGGCATGGAGGTATTAAACCAAGCCATCAAGGAAGTAAGACGCCTTTCTCATGACCTACGCCCTAGTTTATTAGATGATTTAGGGCTCAAATCTGCACTAAAAAGCTTGCTCGATGAATATGAGGCCAGAACCGGTATAACCGTTGAAGCTGAGCTAGGGCTCCCTGTTGAGCGTTTACCGGATGATATCGAAATTACGCTGTACCGAGTTATTCAGGAAGCCTTATGTAATGTAGAAAAGCATTCGGGAGCGGATGAAGTGAGATTAAAAACATCACTTCATGGAAGCCAGATTGTGCTCAAACTATCAGACAATGGGGATGGCTTTGATATTACTAAAGCCAGTCAGCAGGCCGGAATTGGTATCCGAAATATGCATGATCGTATCGAACTGCTTAGTGGTGAGTTTGCTATTACATCTGAAATAGGGCGCGGTACTCAATTACGCGTTAAACTACCCTTATCTTAATAAAAACAGGAAAACCGATGATTCGTGTATTGCTAGTTGATGATCACCCACTTGTATTAGAAGGAATCAATGCATGCCTTTCTAATGTGGCAGGAATCGAAGTAGTGGGCCAAGCGAATAATGGATTAGAAGCGTTAGAGTTAGCAGAAGCACTTACACCGGATGTGGTGCTGATGGATGTGACCATGCCCGTGATGAACGGCTTAGAGGCAACACGAGAATTAAAACGTCGCTTTCCTGATTATCGCGTACTGATATTGTCAATGCACGAAAATCGCGAATACATTCTACAACTAATTCAGTCAGGGGCTGCAGGCTACGTATTAAAAGATGTACCCTCTGAAGAGCTAGTCACGGCTATTGAAATTGTTAACCAAGGCGGAACGTATTTCAGCTCAAAAGCATCCGAAACGTTAATGAAACAGTTTGAGCATGGCCGACATACAGATATCCAAAGGCAAGAGTTGACCAAGCGAGAAAAGACGGTGCTTAAGCATTTAGCCGAGGGAGATTCTAATAAAGAAATAGCCAGACGTTTAGATATCTCCGTCCGCACAGTGGAGACCCATCGCCAAAATATCAAACAGAAGCTCAACATTCAGACGGCGGCAGGGCTTGCAAAATACGCGATTGAAAACAATATGATATAAAGTGAAAAAAGTCGCTTTGGATACTTGCACCGGCCGTTAACATCTTTATAATATGCACACCTTTTAGGACTATAGCTCAGTTGGTTAGAGCGCTACCTTGACATGGTAGAGGTCAGCAGTTCGAATCTGCTTAGTCCTACCAATCACTAAGCTTATAATATAGATAGTGATCACTAACCGGACAAAAATGGGATAAAACTTCATTTGGTTGTTTCTTCCATAAAAAGTATTTCAGATATCTTAGTCGAAATTCATTAGTTTATAGTCACTTATATTTTCCCCCTGTTTGTTATTGCTGAATTATTTTATATCGTTATGCGCCATCGCGTTAATTAATTGCGGTTTGATGGGCGGTGGCTTATATAAAAGCGAACTCAGTGCTTATTTTTATTAATGTCGAGGCCATTGGCGCTGCGAGGATTATTATCATTCTATGGCAGCACATAGGGACAGATAAGTACGTTTAACAATGAGGCTCCTATCGGCGTAACATATTTCTTCAGGTATAACTGCAGTTGTTAGTAACCAATAAAGTATCATAAGTCGCTGGTTAGCGTACGTTGTTAATATAATTTAATTCATTCATAATTAAACGTCTTGCTCCGCATAGGCTTATAAATACTTATGACTTCACAACGTTCTGGTCGTGGACCTTCAGTTACTCGTGTTATGGAAATTGTCGAGACTGTTTCTACTGCAGAGCAACCCATGTCACCCACAGATATCTCGTTCTATTTAGGGATTCCCAAAGCCAGCTTACATCGATTAATACAGCAATTAGAAGCTGATGGGTATTTGCAAATGAATATGCGTGGGAAGGTTGTGCCAGGAGAGCGAATGTATAAAGTCGCCTTGGGTGTTATTCATAGCAGCCGTTATAAAATTCAACGGCAAGCTATTTTACAGCGTTTAGGTCGAGAGCTAGATGAGGCCTGTGGAATAGCAATCCCCGATCGCACTGAAATGATTTATTACGATCGAGTTGAGTCTAGTTGGCCTCTGCAATTTAATCTCAAAACAGGTAGTCGAGTACCGCTATGGTGCACTTCAAGTGGTAAGTTGTACCTCAGTTTTTTACCTAAAAATATGCGCCATCGTGTGATAAATAGCTTGTCGCTCGATAAGTTTTCTCGTGCAACTCTTACCGATCCCGACTCTCTTGAGGAATCATTGATTACCATTAGAGAAAATGAAATGGGTATTGATAATGAAGAGTATATGGATGGCATGGTAGGGTGTTCCGTACCAATTAAAAACTCTGAAGGGAATTTTGTCGCGAGCCTGTATACTCATGTGCCTGTTATTCGAAAAAGCCTTGAAGACTTACTCAAGTTTGAACCACAATTACGACAAGCAGCGCTGGATATCAGTGATTTAATTAATTCGCCAGTAATTGAAACCGGCGAATAATTAATGGTGTTAGCGAGGCTGGAAGTGTTGTATTTTTATCACCACGAGCGCGACTCCTGTCACGGCTAAAGCACCACCAAACAAGGCCAGTAGCCCCATTTTTTCATTAAACAGGATATAGGCTTCGAGTGCGGTTACCGGTGGCACCAAATAGAATAGACTGGCCACTTGTGAGGCTCCTCCTTTACGTATTAATTGCATGAGAAGTAAAATAGCTCCCACTGATAAACCTAATACGAGCCAACTCATCGCCATTATTAATTGTAAATTCCAGCTAACTTCTCGAGTTTCAAATGCAAATGCGCCAAGGCCAAAAAATATAGTTGCCGAGCAATATTGAATAAAAGTACTTGGAATTAGGTCGACACTGGCTCCAAAACGTTTTTGGTAAACGGTCCCTACTGATATGCCTAATAATGCGACTAGCGCCCAGCCAATTGTCCACAGAGGAAAGCCTGCAAGTGGATCCGATTTTACTATTTTTTCAACTAAAACGAGTCCTACACCGACTAACCCTAGCCCCAGCCCTATCCATTGACGAATAGACACAGATTCTTTCAGCAGGATGACAGCGGCGATGGCTGTGACCAGTGGTTGTAAGCCAACAATTAATGAGGCTAAGCCTGCAGGCATATCACCTTCTATAGCATAGAAAACCCCACCTAGGTACAAGCCATGTACTAATAAACCGGCAATGGCCGAATGGAAAATAGCATTGGGTTCTGGCCATATGGGTTTCATCCACCAAACTAATAAGCCTAAACAAAATAGCGTAATGACCATGCGATATAGAAGCAGGGTAAATGGTTCTGCGTAGGGTAGCCCATACTTAGCACCAATAAAACCGGTGCTCCATAGCCAAACAAATAAAACAGGGGCGCTTTGAAACAAAGCCTGCGAAGGTTGCTGTAAGGAACCTTTCTTGCCATTTGGCATGGAAACCATTGTGTAGCTCCTCTACGTGGCTTCCTATTAATCTAGAAGGCCGTGATTACGATTGTGTTGGCTGAATACGCTGCGTTTACTATTACATTGCAATGCTCTGATCCGTGTTCGGATCAGAGCATTGTGCTAGATAGATTTATGCAGGGAATGAGAAGTCAGCATTTTCTCGAACACCACTAGATGGCCAGCGCTGTGTGATTGTTTTTCGTTTGGTAAAGAAGCGAACTGAGTCTGGTCCATATGCGTGTAAGTCGCCAAACAGCGAGCGCTTCCAGCCGCCAAAGCTATGATAAGCAACTGGTACTGGAAGTGGCACGTTAATGCCTACCATTCCTACTTGTATGTTATCAGAGAAGTAACGTGCCGCTTCACCGTCTCGTGTAAAGATACAAGTACCGTTTCCGTACTCATGATCATTGATCATTTGCATAGCTTCTTTCATCGAGTCTACACGAACAACTTGAAGTACAGGACCAAAAATTTCTTGCTGATAACTAACCATTTCTGTTGTCACGTTATCAATTAATGTTGCCCCGACGAAGAAGCCGTCTTCATAACCTGTGACACTAGGCTTACGACCGTCAACAACAACTTTTGCACCATCTTGTTCGGCACTATCGATCAAACCGACTACCTTTTGCTGGTGTTCACGTGTGATGACAGGGCCAAAATCATTATCGCTATTTGTGTAGGCACCAACTTTCAACGCTTGCATGGCTTTGCTCATTTTTTCTATCAATGCGTCGGCGGCTTGGTCACCAACAGCGACGGCAACAGACAGAGCCATGCAGCGCTCACCCGATGAACCAAATGCAGCTCCCAATAGTTGGTTGACCGCATTATCCATATCGGCATCTGGCATGATAATCGCATGATTTTTAGCGCCACCTAGTGCTTGGCAACGCTTACCATTGGTGTTGGCCGTCGTGTAAATGTATTCAGCAATGGGTGTGGAGCCTACAAAACTGACGGCTTTAACACGTGTGTCTTGCAGCAAAACATCGACCGCTTCTTTATCACCATTAACTACGTTCAGCACGCCTTCTGGTAACCCCGCTTCATGAAGTAGCTCGGCAACCATCAATGCCGAGGTTGGGTTGCGTTCAGATGGTTTTAATACGAATGTGTTACCGCAAACAATAGCCATAGGGTACATCCATAAAGGAACCATGGCTGGAAAGTTAAAGGGGGTAATACCAGTAACCACCCCTAAAGCTTGAAATTCGCTCCAGCAATCGATCGACGGTCCTACATTTTTTGTATGTTCTCCTTTCAACAGTTCTGGCGCGTAACAAGCGTACTCTACGCATTCGATGCCTCGTTGGAGCTCTCCCATTGCATCGTGAGAAATCTTACCGTGCTCTTCTCCCACGGCCTCGGCTATTCGGTCCGCATTTTGTTGCAGTAACTCCTTAAACTTAAACATAATTGCCGCACGTTTTTGCGGGGGAGTGTTACGCCACGCTGGATAGGCTTCCTCGGCTGCAGCAATGGCTTCTTCTACGGTAGCTTTGCATGCAAGCTCGACTTGTTTGCTTATCTGCCCTGTAGCGGGGTTGTATATCGGAGCTGTGCGGCTGTCAGTGCTTAACGGAGTGTTTTTATTGTTAATAAGGTGGCTTACAGTTTTCATTTTTTATTATTCCTATTTCCAAAGTTTCTTATAAATTTCAACAATCTCGTCTTTACTTGGAATGCGGGGATTGTTGGAGGGGGATCCTGAACTCATTGCTTGTGAAGCCATCTCATTTAGAAGAGAAAAGTATTGTTCTTTATCAATTCCAAATTCAGCTAGTGTTGGCACTTGTAGCTCGTCATTAAGTGCCTGCAATTCATCTAGTAGCTTTTGGTTGGCGCAGTCATCACTATCCGCTTGGTTAGCAATACCCATAGCGCGAGCGCTATCGGCATAACGCTTAGGGGCTGCTTCGATAGAAAAGGCCGTAACACTCGGTAATAACATTGCATTTGATAGGCCGTGTGGAACATGGAAGAAGGCTCCAATGGGACGACTCATTCCATGCACCAATGCAACGGAAGCATTTGAAAAACCGATGCCGGCTAATGTTGAGCCGAGCATCATCGCCTCCCGGGCTTGTTTGTTAGTACCATCGTGGAAAGCGGCTCGAAGGTTGGGTGCAATTAGTCGCATAGCAGCTAGCACCTGAGAGTCGCTATAAGGGTTAGCTTTACGGCTTACATAGCCCTCTAAAGCATGAGTGAGTGCATCAATACCGGTGTCTGCAGTAATTCGAGGTGGTAAACTGAGAGTGAGGTCATAATCAACCAATGCCGCTACTGGCATAAACCCCATGCCCACGCAGAGCATTTTTTCATCATTTGCTTCGTCAGTAATAATTGTAAATTTGGTTACTTCAGAGCCTGTGCCTGCAGTAGTAGGCACAGCAATGATAGGAAGTCCTGATTCATTGACTATACGAGGAAATTTAAAATCTCGCATGGTACCGTCATGTTTACCCAGTATCGCAATAGCTTTGGCGCTATCAATTGGACTGCCGCCGCCAACTGCAATGATAGAATCGTAGTCGCCATGGCGTACTTGGTTTACTCCAGCCGTGATTGAACTAATGGTTGGCTCAGGGACAGTCGCATCGAAAACATGACAATCAATAGAATGCTCTAGAAGGGAGCTTTCAATAGTGCTTATATATCCTAGACTAACCATTACTTTGTCAGTGATGATCAACGGACGTTTACAACCTAAGCTAGTTAAAATATTGGGGATCTCTTGGCTTGCACCGGCCCCTACTTGCATGATCCGAGGGAGTATTATGTGAGTAGACATATAATAATTTCCTATTTTCTTTTTGGAGGGGAAGTTGAAGTTTTTTACATCCCCACATTTAATAAATGTAAAAGTTATGGGGTGTAAGCCGCGGCCGGTAACCACGTCACGATACCTTGCCAATAAAATACAATAGTCAAACCTACTAATTGGATTAAGATGAAAGGTAAAACACCGCGATAAATATGGCTAAGTTGGATGCCTTCTGGCGCAACCCCTTTCAAGTAAAAGAGTGCAAAGCCGACAGGAGGAGTTAAAAAAGACGTTTGTAAGCAGACAGCAAATAAAATGGTAAACCAAACTAAATCAAACCCCAGGTTTGCAACAACAGGAGCCACCAAAGGTAAGATAATTAATGTCAGTTCGATCCAGTCTAAGAAAAAGCCGAGCAGGAACGTCACGGCTAAAATACATATAACAATGCCAGTAGGGCTAAAAGGTAACCCTGTTAGCGCTCCTTCTATTAATTCATCACCGCCTAAGCCGCGCAATATCAATGAAAAGGCCGTGGCTCCCAATAACAGAGCGAAGATAAAAGCGGTCGTTTTGGTTGTTTCTTGGCATACTTCCATCAGTACTTTTATTGATAGGCGACCTTTGCTGAGGGCTAATAACGTGGCTCCAAGTGCCCCCACCCCAGAGGCTTCTGTTGGGGTCGCGATGCCAAAAAATATTGAGCCTAATACAGCAAGTATGAGTCCCGCTGTGGGTAATACAGCTTTGAGTACACTAAAAAGAATGAATAACGATACGTTTTCTGCATTAGCAGGTACTGGCGCTGCTTTCGGGTGCAGAAAGCCATAAATCATAATGTAAGTGACATAAAGGGCCGCCAGTAAAAGGCCTGGGAAGAGAGCACCCAGAAAAAGATCGCCAACAGATAACCCAATACGGTCACCCATCATAACCAGCATTATGCTGGGCGGTATTAAAATACCTAATGTACCGGTGGAGCACACAGTCCCGCAGGCGAGTTCTTTGCTATAACCTTCGCGCATCATTAGTGGCACACCGAGGACTGCCAGCAAAACGACCGATGCACCGATAATACCGGTGGATGCAGCTAATAGCAGACCAACAAAGGTTACCGTGACGGCTAGCCCGCCTCGCACCCGCCCAAACAGACGAGCTAGGTTGACCATCAAATCTTCCGCAACGCCTGATCGATCTAGCATTAGTCCCATGAAAACAAACATAGGTAAGGCAACTAGAACCCAATTAGTCATGACGTCCCACATACGAGGAACGACGATAGAAACATAATTCCAATCAATACCGATGAACGCGTCAAACCAAGTGTCAGCTAACATTGCTATAGCCGAAAAAATGATCGCAACACCTCCCATGACCCAAGCCACGGGAAAGCCGCTAAATAGAAGAGAGATAAATGTTAAAAACATTGCTATGGCTAAAACTTCATTGATTTCCATACCGGCTCCTAGGCTATTGCCTGCACATGACTTGCGTGTGCTTTAAGAGGAAACAAATAAGCGCAGACTCGACTTAGTCTTGATAGTGTGGCGAATGCCAACAGCATAAATCCCAAAAATAATACGGCTTTGATTAGCCAGCGATAGGGTAGGCCACCCGGAGCACCGGAGATTTCTCCTGTCGTCCACGAGTAGGCGATAAAAGGAACGGCGTACCACAGAACAATGCAAATAAATGGAATAAGAAAAAAGAGTAAACCCAGTAATTCTAGCCAGGCTTTTGTTCGCAAGGTTAAGCGGTGATGGACTAAGTCGACTCTTACATGGTTATCAGTCACTAAACAGTAAGATAGGCCGAATAACCAGCCGATCGAATATAAATGCCACTGTAGTTCTTCAAACTCTATGCGTCCTTCACCTAAGATATAGCGCATGAATACATTGAAAATAATAACGGCTATCAAGAAAATCCAGATTAAAGAAACAGATTTTCCAATGTAGATTAAGGTGTTGTCTAACCACGTTGAAAATTTTGTTACAGGTAATTCAATATCTTGATTCAGGGAATCAAGCTCGGTAAGACCCTGTGTGATTTTTATTTCATTGTTGTTATGCATATTCCCCTCTCAAGTGCCATTAATTAGCCACTCGTTGAGTCCGCACCGCCTTAGAGGCTGGCGCGGATGTGTGAAAATTAGAAACTAAAATTTCAGGTGAGGAGATTAAAAATCCCGAGGAAGGTAAGCCAATCGTTTCCAAGACTTATACTCTTCCATAAAGGATTGTTGGGAGTCGTATATACGTTTGAAATCAGTATCCTTATCGGATTGTTCTCGCATAACGTCATCTGTATAGCTTTTTAGTGTCGCTAATATGCTGTCGTCTAGTTTACGAGCGTTCACTCCTTTTTCGGCGAAACTGTTGACTATCGAGCCTTGTAAATACTCACCACGAGTTAGCGCTCGAAGAGTTCCAGCGGTACAGGCCATATTAATCATTGCTTTGTTTGAAGCGCCCAGTTCGTTCCAAACATCTTTGTTGATTACTAAGTGATTGGCTGTAAATGTCTGATGCCAGCCTGGAAAATAGTTATTCTTCGCGACTTTATCGAAGCCTAGAAGCTGATCAATGGCTGGCATCGAAAATTCAGTGGCATCAATTGCTCCCTTTTCTAAAGATGGAAAAATTTCTCCACTAGGAATGGTGGTAACTGAGGCTCCCGCTTTTTGTAAGACCTGTCCCCCCAATCCCGCAAACCGTATTTTCAACCCTTTGAAGTCATCGATTGACTTGATTTCTTCTCGGAACCAGCCAGCTGTTTCTGGGCCAATAATTCCGCAAAGAACTGGATGGATATTATGCTTTGCGTATAAATCTTCCGCTAATTTATGACCTTCACCGTCATACCACCACGCGGAATACTCCCAAGGTTCCATGCCAAAAGGAACATGGCTTAATAAAGCTGAGGCTGGAATCTTTCCTTGGTCATAGCCAAGTAACGCAAGGCCTGCGGGTATTTGTTTGTTTTTTACGGCTTCTGTGATGGCAAAAGGAGGGACAATTTTTCCAGGCTCGTAAACTTTGAATTGGATATTACCGTTACTTGCAGTTTTGATCTGCTCAGCTACCAATGCAATAGGATCGCCAAGGCCAGGTAAGTTTGTTCCAAATACGGTTTGTACTTTCCAGCGGACTTTTTCATTTGTGTCAGCCAGAAGAGGAGTGCTAGATGAAGCGAATAATAGGCTAGCTACGATCAACTTCGTTGAGGTGTGTCTGAGGTCGAAGGAAAACTTTTTCATGGTAGATCCTCTTTGAAAGCCACTTAGGTGATCAGATTCACATCTAGGGCTAATTTTTATTATCGGGACTTTTTGTATCATTTTTCAATAATGGAACCATGAGTACCATATTAGCGATTATTTGTTTTGTCAATTAATATTTAAAATGGGATTTTATGTCTCATTATAGGTTTTTTTGGAGGTGGTTAAGGGTATTGTTGGTTGGTTTTATAACCTGCTCGCTTGTACCTGCCAGTTTGGAAGGCTTAAAAAGTAGGCTAGTGAGTCATACAGAGCTAATCGAGCCTCACTCAACTATTTCATAAGATCCTAAAGTCCTCCTACTTTGGCGCCGTTAACCCATTATCAGAGTTTTAAAAAACGCGACTCTCGCCGTTAACTTGAGCGTCATCTACTACGTGATTTAGGGGATAGCTAATGCTGGATTTTGGAACAATTCGAGGTCGCTTGACGGCAAGTTATTTAGTTTTACTAGTGTTTTTGCTGGTTGTAATTGCACTTTCAGCGGTACGTTTTCAGTCGCTCTCGGACAATATTCGTGGCATTGTCGATGAAAATGCGGCTTTGGTTGAGCTAACTGGTGAACTCAATGTAAATGCAGAAAGCCTTGCTAGCCGGTTGTTGTTGCTGTTTGTTCTAGAAGAGCGGGAAGCACGAGTAGCCATTTATAAAGAAATAGATGAGCGTAATCGCAATATGGATGTTTCGTTAGAGACAATGGCGGGTTTAGTTACCTCAGGAAAAAATAAAGTGGCTGTTGAGGCGTTAAAGGCTCAGCGTGGTGTTTATCAGGCAGCTCTGCAATCGACAGTTGAAGCATTGGAGTTTGGCGAGTTAGACGACGCAAAAAAACAAATGGCGGGGCCGACACGTAATGAACTACAAACTTTTTTAAATCAAACCAAAGCGCTTGCTGGTAGCGAGCGAGGTATGATGCAGGATCGCCAGCAGCAGGTTTTATCAGATTCAGAAGTAGCAATTTGGATGATTACTGGGGTGGGGATCTTGGCTCTACTCATTGGTGCCGCTATGGCGTTGTTAATTACACGTAGTATTGTTAATCCGTTGAGCCGAGTTGCTGATTTCCTAGACCGTATGGCAAAAGGTGATTTGTCACAGAATATTGAGATTAAGCCAAAAGGTGAAATAGGGCAGTTAGTTGCCAGCTTACAAAGTATGCGTATGAGTTTGGCGGGCGTTATTGAGAGAATTGATTTGAGTGCACGGACAGTTGTTGATGCTGTTGGGAATATCCGTAGCAGTGTGAGTGGTGTTCAACAAGGCTCTGAAAAACAAGAGTTTATGGCGAATGAGATACAGAGCTCGGTAAAAGAGTTATCCAGTGGCGTTACTAATATGGCGGAACATGTCACTGTTTCGCGTAATCAAGCAGAAGCCGCGCATGACCTAGCTAAGCACGGCAAAGAGATTATTAATGCAGCGGCAACAGATATCACAGAGATAGCGACTTACGTTGAAGAAACGTCTTTGTCGGTAGCTAAGTTAAAAGAAAGCGCTACAACCGTGCTTGAGTTTGTTAACAATATACGAAATATTGCCGATCAGACTAATTTGTTAGCACTAAACGCATCTATTGAGGCGGCGCGTGCAGGCGAAAGCGGTCGGGGTTTTGCCGTGGTTGCGGATGAGGTCAGAAACCTTGCAAGAAATACGGCTGAAGTCACCGAATCTATTGATGCGGTCATTACATCCATGACTAATTTATCGGTTCAGGTTTCCGACGAAATGGAACAAGGACAAGAACGTATGCGCCATGGTGTGACACAAATAGAAAACGTAGTGGAACCGTTAACGCGCCTTGAAAAGGACTCACAAGAGTCGCTTAAAAGTTTGGATGGCCTATCAGGCCTTGCACAGCAACAGTCTTTAGAAGCGAATGATATAGCGCTTCGAATAACCAAAATTGTTGAAGTTAGCGTTAATAACAATCAAACCTCATTGCGTTTAACATCACTGACGGACGCTTTAACTGGAGCAGCGGAGCAAACGAAACAAGCAACATCTACATTTATACTTCCACAGTAAATGTTCTATGGCATTGGTTAGCGTTTAGCTAACCAATGATCAACCGAGAAAACGCCAGCGCCTCTATACATCAGTAGCATTGCAACAGCCAACCAAGTTGCATGGGTTGGATAAGCATCAGGATAAACAAAGATCTGGATGACTAGTGTCATCAGAACGATGCCAAATGCAGCAAGGCGAGTAAAAAGGCCGCTGAGAATAAGAATGGGTAATAGGTGCTCAGCTATCGTTGCAAGCATAGCAGCGAGCATAGGTGGAATCAGAGGCAAGTTGTATTCATACTCAAACAGAAAGCCGGTCGTTTCAGCCAATTTGGGCCAACCGAGTTGCGCTTTCATCGCAATAATATCAAGAGAAAACCCCTCAATTTTTGTTTGTCCGGACTTCCAAAAAACAGCCGCAATAGCAAAGCGTGAGATAAATAGAATAAGCGACTCGGGTATTTTTCGGAATATTTCTTCGCTTTTCTCATTGATAAAAGTCAACATGGTTACTTCCTCTATTGTGCCCCTTGGCTGTTTTTCATTGTTTTTACTGCCGGTCGAAGTCGTGCTGTGTGATGTGGGTTATGATTTTCCACTCAATTAATTTGGCGAGTGTCTGCGCTAAATCGAAAGTCTCTGATGGTGGAATAGCGGCTTCTAATTTTTTTTGGTGTATTAAATTTTTAATGAACACTGCCTCCTCTTCTTGAATAACATGAAGCTGTGCATAGAGGTGAGATTTTACTAGCAGTAAATATTCATTTTGGTTGATATCTAGCCGGTGCAGTAATGACGTCTCTTTGTTTACGTGTGCTAGGTATAAGGAGCCAATCGCAAACGGAGAGGCTAAAATTTGCGATGTGGGCGGAATAGATAGCTGCAAAGCGCCGGGGTCTTGGGTGTTGGAAAAGACTTGGGCAACGGCTTCTTGATCCAAGGTGCTAAATTCTTCGTTGTGAGTGAGCACAAGCATTGAGTGCTCAAGTGCTAAAAGGTCTGCTAAGTATGGTAAGCGGTTGGCTGGCTCGAAACGGCGAACAAAATCAGAAAACCCGCCGCCATATTCACTAATAACGGGTGACGTTGGTGGGTTATCTACTACATAAAGACGGGCAACAGCGCGAAAAAAGTCTTCACCTACCACCGATAGCGTCACTGGAAATATATCTGCCAATGCATCGATTAACGAGACGATCACATTATTGCGATATACATTAAATCTTGTGTCTTTTTCAGGTTCTGATGGCGCTTTAATCTCTGTGAGGAACCGAGCATCACTTGTCAGCAGTGAGGTTTTAAATAATGAGTTCACGGCTCGTCTCCGTCGATTGTATTGGCTGCCGTAAACTATTTGCTTGGTTTGCTTCTTCTAGTAACGTCGCTAGTGGGGGGATGTTACCGTCTCTTTCAATGAGCGTGGGGCAATCGCCCACTAAAGTTAAGGTGTGCTGATAAAGAGACCAAACATCGGGTGAGACGGGTTGATCATGGCTGTCTATTTTTAACGGCACAACGGAGTTTTCGTCGCTTGAGTGCCCCGCTAAATGTATCTGGCCTACTTTATCGGTAGGGAATGAATTTAAGTAGTCATAGGGGTCTTGTTGGTGGTTGAAGCAAGAAACCTCAACATTATTAACGTCTAATAAAAGTCCACAGCCTGTACGGCGGCTCATTTCTCGTAAAAAATCGGTTTCGCTTATTTCGCTACGATTAAATTCAAAATAAGTCGACGGATTTTCGATAAGTACACGGCGTTTTAATAGAGATTGAATCTGATCAATGTGCTCGCATACTCTTGCCAGCGTTAGCTCATCGTAGGCTACAGGGAGCAGATCATTTAAAAACGTATTGTCGTGGGAGGACCATGCCAGATGTTCCGAGAAAACGGGTGGCTCAATTTCATTAATTAAATGTGAGATTCTTTCCAAGTGTGCCGCGTTGATTGGGGATTCTCCTCCTATTGATAATCCCACGCCATGCACGGTTATAGGGTAGTGTTCGCGAATCAGCCTTAAGTAATGAAGTGCTGGTCCACCTTTACTTAGGTAGTTTTCGGCATGTATTTCAAAAAAACCAACCGATGGTCGAGTATCCAATATTGCTTGGTAGTAAGCTGGCTTAAGGCTAATGCCCGTTAACGATAAAAAACGCTCCACAAAACGGGAAGAAGGGGGATTCTCGTTTTGCCAGAGCGTTGATGGGACTTGAATAAGAGACATATATGTTTCTTAGAATGCTTTAAGTTGACCAAACCCTGTAGGTGATGTTTTTGATTCCATTTCAACGCAAGTGCCTTCAGGGACAAGTTTCCATGCGTTAGCTTGGTAGTCAGTTTTAGAGGTGCCAGCGCAAGAGGTTCCAGGGCCTGCAGCACAATCATTTTGACCTGCCAATGCTACGCCATAACATTTTTCTTTACCTTCAGCGTGAGCAGGAACTGATACCGCAGAAGAAATGGCAACGGCTGTACCAAGTGCTAGGGCTAACGTCGATTTTGAATTTTTCATGGTCAATCCTTATCTATTGAGGTTTTATATCTCACTGTGGCAGCAGTGCCAGTGTGCGTTTTGGAGCATTAACTACTCTTTGTATGTATCTTATTTGAAAGTATAGTTCAGAATTTTGTGTTTATTTTTTTGTTCGCCACTATTTTATAGGTTATGTGAAGACTCTTGAGATCTTCTTGTAGGCAGCACCTGCGCGATGTCTTGGGTTTAGTGCTTTATACTGCTTCTTTGAAGAGGCAGCTGTTACTAACAACTATTACTACTAAAAGCGAAGGTGAGATGGAGCTTTCGAGCGAATTTTTAAATATGATTCTGGACTCGGTCACAGAGCATATCGTAGTTATCGATAAAGCAGGGAATATCAGGTTTGCTAATCGTAGTTGGACAGCGTTTGGTAAAAATAATGATTGTGATATCAATGATAGCTGGGATGGAGTCAATTATATTGAGGTCTGTGACGCAGCAGCAAAGATGGGAGATGACTTTGGACTCAAAGCAGGGGATGGCATACGCCGTGTGATAGCCAAAGAGGATGCTATTTTCTATTTTGAGTATCCTTGCCATAGTCCCCAAGAGAAACGATGGTTTATGATGCGTGTCACACCGTTTGAAGTAAACCAAGAAAGCTTCTTTGTTATTTCCCACCAAAACATTACTGAAAGAAAGTTAGCTGAGGAGTCGGTTAAGAATCTGGCTAATTTAGATGGATTGACCAGTATTGCTAATCGGCGAGTGTTTGATGAGTTTTTGCATGAAGAATGGCGGCGATGTTACCGGCTTAGTCAGCCTATTAGCCTCGCGATAATCGACCTAGATAACTTTAAAGTGCTTAATGATAAGTTTGGCCACCAGTTCGGTGATAAGTGTCTAATAGACGTGGCTAAGGTGCTTGCAGCTGTCGCAAATCGCCCTGGCGATATTTGTGCGCGTTATGGAGGGGAAGAGTTTGCCTTGGTCTGTGGTGACACCACTCTAGAGCAAATTAAACTCATCGCAGATAGGCTCTTGCTACAAGTCACTGCATTGAATGATTTGGACCCGAATCTCTCATCGGGCAACTACCTTACTGCCAGTATTGGTATCGCTGAAATGAGGCCTGAAACAGGCAAATGTGAAAGTGAGCTGATCAGTCGGGCAGACGCCATGCTGTATAAAGCTAAAGAAAATGGACGTAATCGTATCGAAGGGTAAAAAACAACAATGCTGCTTAACGGTATTTAACGCATCATTATTGGTAACAAAAAGTCGTTTTTCTGACCAGAAGATCATCGCTGAAAAAATAATTTATTTTTTTGCATCCAAACGTATCGCTCAATTGTTGTACCTATTAACAGTAAGACATTGACTGTTTTGAATTGAAAATTTAATCAAATAGGGAAACAATAATGAATAAGCAATTGAGTGTTAAAGGCCTTCAAATTTCAGTAGCCTCCGTGCTTGTAGCGGTTGCTATGCAGTCTCATGCCGGAAGTTTCTCTCAGGACAAATTACCTAAAGAAGTTCAAGTTCCCGCAGGTCACATGGTAGCTATGTACACCAAGGCTGAAGGTAATATTACATGGGAATGTAAAACTGATGCAGATAATGCCGAAAAAGCTAAATGGGCATTTGCAGGCCCTCGCGCTATATTGAGCGATAAAAAAGGCAATCAACTAGTGTCTTATTTTGGACCACCAGCAACCTGGGAGTCCGTGGATGGCTCATCGATAACAGGCACCCAGTTAGCCGTGTCTCCATCTGCTAAGGGCAGTATTCCTATGCAACTAGTTCAAGCGAATAAGTCCGAACGCCCTGGTGCTTTAGAGGGCGTTACTTATGTTCAGCGTATCAATTTAAACGGCGGTGCCGCTCCTGAATCAGGTTGTACAACCGATTTGATTGGTCACAAGGTTGTCGTTAACTATTCGGGTGACTACCTGTTCTGGAAAGCTAAATAATCTAGAATCGTTATAAATGGCTGAGGTTTATAGAATGCGCCCTGTAAGCCTATGCCTTTAATGACTTAAAAAGCCCAGTTTTGTACACTGGGTTTTTTCATTACGGAGCGCTCAGCGTGACCTCACCAATGGATTTTGATTATGAAGGTGCGCTAGTTAGCTGCGCGTCAGGTAACCGACGCGCTTTAGTGCAGCTCTATGAGCAAGAATCACCACGGCTGCTCGCTGTTGTTATGCGGATTTTACAAAACCGCTCCTTAGCTGAAGACATCGTGCATGATGCATTTATAAAAATTTGGAATAATGCCGCAAGTTACAGTAAGGAGCTTGGCTCTGCGCGTGGGTGGATTTACACACTAGCCCGAAACCTAGCGTTAAATGCTCTTAAGTACAGTCAGCGTCAGGTGTTAGCTGAACCTGATTTTCTTCTAGATCTGTGTGATAACAATTCTTTAGAAGCCGAGCATATTGATGAATTTTCTGAGTTAGCGGCTGACTGCCGTACCCAAGCGGCGCTGTACACTTGCATAGATCATTTAGCACCTGAGCCAAAGCTCTGTATTTTGCATGCCTATGTAGATGGTTACACACAAGATGAGATCGCAACCTTGCTCAATAAACCACTAGGTACCGTTAAGTCCTGGATTAAACGTAGCCTTAATGCTTTGAAGGAGTGTTTACAATGAAACAACATCCGCATTCTGGCAAAGGCGACCTTCCTGACACAGATGATTCCTTAGCGGGGCAGTATGTTTTAGGCACGCTTAGTCTTCAGGAGCGCCATGATTTTGAAGAACAAATGGCACGTCAACCTGAATTACAGCGTGCTGTGCATCAGTGGCAAGAACATTTTTTATCGATTACGGATCAGTTAGAGCCTATACCAGCTTCACCGTTTTTGGCCGCGAGAATAGAGCGTAGTTTGGATGCACAAGACGTGCTGGCCGCCAAAGCGACTAAAGCCAAGTCAATGGGTGGTATGAGAGATTTTTGGAATAACCTGACTATTTGGCGAGGCCTTTCAGCGGCTTGTCTCTTGTTGGCGCTTGTTATTGGTCTGCAGTGGCAAACGTCGGCCCCAAGCGTTGCTGATCCTTCTTATATTGCTGTATTGGTGACGCCAGAAGACAAAACACCAGGCTGGGTGATTCAAACTAATCAAACAGATGAGATGCACTTGGTGCCATTAGGAGCGATCGAAATACCTAAAGGTAAAGCGTTGCAGTTTTGGACGAAAGCGGAAGGCTGGGATGCGCCAATTTCTCTTGGATTAGTGAAAAAAGGTGAGTCATTAAAAATT
>Ga0193962_1000277_pt1 | contig 23553 bp, 14 predicted proteins | sample FB_5_MG_FD_140335 | JGI IMG/M metagenome (GOLD analysis project Ga0193962, IMG submission 140335) | Microbial mat bacterial communities from the Broadkill River, Lewes, Delaware, United States - FB_5_MG | ecosystem: Environmental > Aquatic > Freshwater > River > Microbial mats | place: USA... | reverse complement strand
TTATAACACCTCACACTCTTTCAGCTAAAGGATACAAACATCATTAGTTTAAGTGTTGACACTCAAATACAATTAAAATTGCAAAGTAAATTCGGTTAAACGATTGGGTTTTGAACGGACTGCAATGGTTCCACCATGCAATCGCATTATTTGTCTTGACAAATTCAAACCAATACCAGATCCTTTTTCTTTTGTAGTAAAGAAAGGTGTAAAAACATTTTCAATAACATCATCGGGTATACCAGCACCATTGTCTCTAACAATAATTAAATTGAGAGGATTTGCTTGTCCTGTTGATATCGACAGAGTTTTTGTTTTCGTTTCTTTTAATGCTTCAATCGAATTACGAATCATATTAATCAACACCTGAGAGATTAACTTTTCATCTGCTATCAACTCTTGTTGATCAGAATGTAAATGGTACGTGAAATCAATACTCTCCGCTTTAAACTCTTCCTGAAACAAAACTCCAATATGAGAAAATAGTTTCTCTACTGATATCAATTCGAAATGTGGTTTTGGCAACTGTGTTAAGTTCTTATATTCATCTACAAAAGCAATTAAACCTTTACTCCTTTTTCGTATCGTTTGCAAACCCATTAAAGTATTCGAAATGGCACCTTCATTCAATATTTCTTTGCATGGTTGTGCTCCGTTCTTTTCATACAAATCAATCAAACTACCCGAAAGCATTGATATCGGACTAACCGAATTCACTATTTCATGAGTAAATACACGAATCAGTTTGTGCATGGCATCCATTTCTCCTTTATCAATGGCATTTTTAATATCCTGAAAAGCCACAACTTTAATATTTTCGTCCTCTAAGCGAAAATCAACCGCTTTAACTGCCAATTTTAGAATTCTATTCTTAACTAAATATTTCCTCAGTTTTTGTTTCTCAGATTTTATTCGATTTAAAAATTCAGGAAAAGCTTCCTCAACAGTAACCAATTCCGAAATATTATTAAAATCACCCACCAGAAAAAGATCTTTAAACGCCTGATTGCAAAGCTTCACATTTCCCCTATGATCGAATGCCAATAGACCAATCCCAACCAATTCTACCGTATTTTGAAAAAACACAAAGTCTTTTTCTTTTTCAATCTTCACCTTACCAAAAGCCTTAATAATCTGATTAAAACTCTGATGAAGATTCACAAAAGCCTTATCCTTTTTGCCTTCATTGAAAACCAAAGTGGCATCCTGATATTGAAAAGCATCAAAAAAACGTGATAAATCGCGATTAGTTTTATTGATGTAGTATAATAAATATACAATTTGCAGAATCCATAAAGCAGCCAAGCTATATGTGGTTACTACCATGTATTCCTGAGCATACACATACAAAAACAGCAAAGGAGTTAACGACAATAAAATAACCTGAATTAGTACTCCGATATAAAATCTTTTATAAATCATACTTCTTAATTTTATCGTATAATGTAGAACGGTTAATACCCAATTCTTTAGCTGCTAAACTCATGTTACCTCCTGTAAATCGAATGGCTTTCTCGATTAAAAACCTCTCATTTTCAACCAAATTTAAAGTTTCAGGCATGATTTCCTTTTTGGCAGTCTCTTCCCCTATTAGCACATCATCTGCAGACAATTTTTCTGAATCACCTAAAATTACTGATTTTTCCACCACATGTTGAAGTTCTCTGATATTACCCGGCCATGAATGTTTCGTAAGTTTATTAATAGCTGTCTTTTGTAAACTCATTTTCCCTTTTCCATACTGATCAGCAAACTTATTCAAATAAAAACTACTTAATTCTTCAATATCTTCAATTCTATTGCGAAGCGAAGGCAACTCAATTAGAATCGTATTCAAACGATACAATAAATCTTCACGAAATAAACCATCATTCACCATCTCAAACAAATTGCAATTAGTTGCCGATACTATTCGCACATCTATTTTTACCGGAACATTTCCTCCAACTGGAATAATTTCTTTACTCTGAATAGCGGTTAATAATTTGGTTTGCAAGTGAAGAGGCACATTACCAATTTCGTCTAAAAATAGAGTACCTCCTGATGCCAATTCAAAACGTCCCATTCTATCTTCTTTTGCATCGGTAAATGCTCCTTTTTTTGATCCAAAAAGTTCACTTTCGAATAAAGATTCACTTATGGCTCCCAAATCAACATGAATAAAAACCTGATCTTTTCTATTCGATTGCAAATGAATTTCTCTTGCGATAACTTCTTTACCAGTTCCATTCTCACCTGTTATCAAGATGTTGGCATCAGTCACTGAAACTTTTTCAACTGTTTTGAATACTTGCAACATGGCATCAGATTTTCCTTTTACAAAGCTACTATTCTTATTGATCTCCTTATTTAATTGCTTTTGCTTCGTTTTAAGAGTTTTTATTTCAAGCTTAGAACATCTTAACTTGTAAGCCTTCAAAAGTGTTGAAAGAATGTGATTTTCATCCCATGACTTCTGTATAAAATCAATGGCTCCATTTTGCATCGCTCTAACAGCCAATTCAATGTCTCCATAAGCAGTAATTAAAACAACACATGCATTTTTATCTTGTTCAAGAATTTGTGTCAACCAATACAATCCTTCATTACCTGAATTAATTCCGGCTTTAAAATTCATATCCAATAAAATCACATCATAATCAGTCTCCCTAATTTTTGAAAGTAAACTATTTGGATTTTTAATGGTATCAATGCTATTAAAGTGAGATTGTAAAAACAGATGAAGAGCAAAAAGTAACTCTTCGTTATCATCTACAATCAGTAGTTTTCCCTTTTTAGACATACAAATTAATTGTTTAAATAGAATTCAGATTTAAAGTTAGCATATTGTTGTAATTGACAACAGGAAGTGTCGGAAATTCCGACACCTTAAAATGCAACAATATTGTAAAAGACTGATCTTAAGACTCTATTTTCTTTGGCACAAAACTTGGCTTAATCAGTTCAAATCTTAAAACTTAAAATAATGATTCTTACAAAAGACTTGTGCAAAACATTTAGAACCGAAGACGTAGAAACATCTGCTTTAAACAATGTCAATCTACATATCAATGATGGTGAGTTCGCTGCTATTATGGGACCATCGGGTTGTGGAAAATCGACACTTTTAAATATTATTGGACTATTGGATAATCCCAGCAATGGAAACTATACTTTTAATGGTGATGATGTAAGCAATAAATCAGAAAAAGAGAGAACTCAATATAGAAAAGGGAATATTGGTTTTATTTTCCAGAGCTTTAATCTGATTGATGAATTGAATGTTTTCGAAAATGTTGAACTACCACTTTTATATATGGGAATTTCAACATCAGAAAGAAAAAAGAAAGTGAATGAAGTTCTGGAAAGAATGAATATTGCTCACAGAGGCAAACACTTTCCACAGCAGTTATCAGGTGGTCAGCAACAGCGTGTTGCCATTGCACGTGCAGTAGTCACCAATCCAAAATTGATATTAGCCGATGAGCCAACTGGTAATTTGGATTCGAGCAATGGAACTGAAGTAATGGAGCTTTTGAGTGAACTGAACGCTGCAGGAGCAACAATTGTGATGGTTACCCACTCCGTAAGCGATGCAACCTATGCTCACAGAGTTATTCATTTATTTGATGGTAAAATTGTTTCCGAAAACAAAAAGAATGAAAATAATACTCAAAAAGTAATGCAGGAAGCATAATAATAAGATAAATCTTAAATACATTTAATCCCAAACAATCTACTTATGCTCTGGCACAATATAAAGCTTACATTCCGAAATCTTTATAAAAACCTCACGAATTCCGCCATTAACATATTAGGGCTTTCTGTTGGAATGGCAACGGTTATTCTCATCATGCTTTACGTTCAAAACGAATTGAGTTATGATTTATTCAACTCAAAACATGAGAGAATACACAGAATGTATTCAACCTATCATGGCAACACCGGACCTCGTTGTATGCGGTTGACTTCTGAAAATTTCTCATCAAAAATTCCAGAAGTTGAAGAAGTTACTCAGGTTTATGGCTACGATCAACCTATTGATTATGGGAAAAATAGATTTACAGAATTCACTCATTTGTATGTTGATTCTAACTTCTATAAAGTATTTGATTTAGAATTTTTATATGGTCATCCACAAAATGCACTGTCAAAATTAAATGGATTAGTGCTAACAGATGAATGCTCTAAAATCATTTTCGGTGAGATCAATTCCATAGGAAAGCAGGTTACGATTAATGAATCAATTTATACCGTTGAAGGAATTGTAAAAAAATTGCCTGTAACATCGCATTATGAATTTGATATTTTAACTTCAATGGAGTCAAATCCTTGGCTGGAAGATTTAGGTAGTTTAGAATTCATTACCTATGTATTGTTCAATGAAAATGTCGATTCGAAATTAGCAATTAACAAATCATTGGCTGTTTATAATCAAATCATACAAAATTGGTTTACTAAATATGGATACGAATCAAATGGAAATCTTGAACCTCTTACAGATATTCACTTGTATTCGGAAATCGGCAACTATCTTGGAGGACAGGGAGATATTGTATCTATTCTTGTGCTGAGTACGCTTGCACTGCTAGTGCTAATGATAGCCCTAATTAATTTCATCAATATAATGACGGTTCAATATGAAGCAAAAATGGGTGAAATTGGTTTACGTAAAGCTATAGGCGCAAATCGTATTGAACTAATCAAACAATTTCTAGGTAGCTCGTTCCTTTACTCTTTTGTTGCATTGATATTGGGCATTATTCTATCTGAAATTTTCCTGAATAAATTTAACAACCTAATTCACAGAAATATTACACCTGAATATTTCAACAATCCGTCACTATTATTTGGATTAATTGGAATATTTGTCTTCACCGGTTTTCTTTCTGGAGTATACCCTGCACTTTACCTAACTAAATTCCATGCAGCAGAAATAATCAAAGGTGATTTAACAAAACGAAAAGGCAGTTTATCTTTTACAAAGATTCTGGTTATTGTGCAATTTACCATTTCAATTAGCCTAATTTCCAGTCTTTTAATAATTCGTCAGCAAACCAATTATTTAGAAAGTGCCGATTTGGGCTTTCAGCCTAAAAATGTAACAGGAATCATTTCACTAAGTCAATCGCTTAGAAGATCTTTCCCCGCTATTAAAGAAGAATTATCTAATATTCCAGAAATTCAATTCATAAGTGCTAGTGATCACTTTCCTGGTGGTGGAGCAAGTGGACAAGGCTTTTATTTGCTTGGGCAAGAACAAAGCAGTTCAATGGATTGTGCAGAGTATAGAGTACAAGCGGATTATTTCGAAACATTAGGAATAGAATTTAAAGAAGGTCATTCCTTTAATAAAGACAATAAATCAGATCGTTATGGCATAATTATTAATGAAGCAGCTGCAAAAATGATTAACACAAAACATGTTTTGGGTTCTAAAATTAATTATGCAGATACGATCTACACAATTCAGGGAATTGTTAAAAATTTTCATTTCCGATCGCTTCGTAGTAAGATTGCTCCTCTTCTATTTAGCAATCGATGTTTTGGATTATTTACCATATTAATAAAACACAATACAAACAATTATAAGGAATTAGAAGATAAAATTGAAAATGTATTACGCAAGTTCGATCCTAGCTACAACCTAAATGTTATCAATGTTGAAAAAAGAAACCGAAATCGCTACCATCAGGAAAGACGAACAATGAAAATAGCAATGTACACGTCTATTTTATCCATCATCATTGCCTTAATTGGTTTATACTCTCTAAGCTTATTTATGATTCAAAAACGTACGAAAGAAATTGGTATACGTAAAATAACAGGTGCGTCTATAACACAAATTTCAAAGCTATTTCTAGGATTATTTAGCAGGTGGATCTTAATTGCTTTTGTCATTGCAATTCCTATTTCATGGATTTGTATGAATCATTGGCTTAATGGCTTTGCTCGGAAAATTGATATCGGAGTTTTACCATTCCTTATTTCTGGTGGTGTAACCTTGTTCATTGCTCTTTTAACAGTTTTCTATCATACATGGAAATCTGCAAATCAAAATCCAATTAAATCATTACGTTACGAATAAATTATCAAAATATGCTTTGGCACAATATAAAATTATCCTTTAGAGGCTTGTTGAAAGAAAAATTAAATTCAACAATTAACATTGTCGGTTTAGCAATAGGCATGGCGGCAGTACTATTAATTTCTATCTACGTTCAGCACGAATTAAGCTATGATAAACACAATGAGAAACATGATAGAATCTTCCGAATACTAACCAAAGTTATACAAGAAGAAAAGGAGGAAATTCTACCAAATTGTCTTCGTTTAACTAAAGATAATTTTGCCAGACATATTCCAGAAATGGAGGAAGTGACTGAGATTTATAATTTGAATTATCTAAATATTAAAATAGCTGATAAAAAATTTAGAGGGATTCAAGCATTGTGTGTTGACACTAATTTTCACAAAGTTTTTACTTTAAAAAAGCTTTCTACAATCAATCCTAATAAGCTATTTTCGACACCAAATAGTGCAGTAATAAATAGGAGTACTGCCAAAAAATTATTCAATACAACTGATGCTGTTGGAAAAGAATTTGAGAGTATGGGAAAAACATTTACCATTGCTTCTGTAGTAGAAGACATTCCTCTTACTTCTCATTACGATTTTGATGTGCTTATTCCATTTACGGCTTCAGAGTATATGGACAATATGAAATCTCTGGAATATTTATCTTATGCTTTATTAAAAACAGAAATAAACACGCAAAAGGCTCTTGATAAAATAAATCGATTATATAATAAAAGATTAATTGATCGATTTGGAGTTTACAACCTTAAGGTAGAATCTCTTACTCAAAAACTAACTGATATCCATCTTAAATCAAATTATGAAACGCACCTTAAACCACAAGGTAAAATCAATTCTATTTACATTCAAATTATCCTTGCAGCATTAATCTTGGTAATTGCAATTATCAACTTCATTAATATTCTTGTTGTTCAATATGATAGCAAACTAAGTGAAATCGGCTTACAAAAAGCCATTGGTGCAACACGCTTTAGTGTGATAAAAAGAATCTTTGTTTTAACTCTTACAATGGTACTTTTTGCCATTTTACTTGGAATTATTATTTCAGAAATCCTATTACCCTTCTTTTCCGATTTAATGAACAGAAACTTGAGTATTGATTATTTTGGTAATCCAATCCTTTATCTTGGAATACCAATACTTGCAATATTAGTAGGAGTTCTTTCAGGTTTGTACCCTTCTTTTATCATCAGTAAATATTCTCCAGCAAGTATTATCAAAGGAAATACCAAATCAAATCATAAAACCAACAGGCTATCTCAGGCTTTGGTCGTATTTCAATTTTCCATATCCATGATATTAATTGCATCTGTTATTATAGTTCAAATGCAAATCAAATTCATGAAAGAAAGCAATTTGGGTTTTGAACCTGATAAAGTAATTGCCATTAACAATTTGAGTGGAAAACAGGCTCAATCATACGAGTCAATTAAACAAGAACTTCTAAACAATCCTAATATAGCAGATGTTAGTGCAAGTTCGCATTTACCTGGAGGTGGCTGTAGCGGACAAGGTTTAAAAATGGCTAATACCAGCGACGAAGCAACCAAATTGATAAATGAATATCGAGTTGCTCCTGGCTATTTTGAACTTTTAGATATACAATTTATTGCAGGAAGTGCTTTTGATGATTTTAGTAAAGCTGATGAAAAAAGCATAATTCTAAACGAAAAAGCTTTAGAACTATTAAATATTAAAGATGCAGTTGGTAAAAATGTTATTTTTCATGATACCATATATTCCATTAAAGGAGTCGTTAAAGATTTCCATTATGCTTCCATGTCCGAAGAAATACAACCTTTAATGTTCAGTTATTCCAAAAGAGTAGACAACATCCTGATTAAAGCAAAACATCATCAATATTCAATTGTGTTAGATGATATAAAAAGAACTATTACTCAATTTGATGAAGGAAGAGCCATAAACTATGAGTTGATCGATGATATTTGTCGCAACCGCTATCAAAAGGAAGAACAGGAAGAATCCTTAGCCATTTCTTCTTCAATTTTGTCAATTCTTCTTGCTCTACTTGGATTGTATGCTCTAACCTTATTCATAATACAACGAAGAACCAAAGAAATAGGAATTCGAAAAGTAGCAGGAGCAAGTATCCCACAAATCATTCGTTTGCTATTTTCAACTTATGCCAAATGGTTATTGATTGCATTTGTTATCTCAATTCCTTCAGTATGGTTTATCATGCATGCTTGGCTTGAAAATTTTGCCTATAAAGTTCAAATAGGTATACTTCCATTTCTAATTTCCGGAATCATTACGACTCTGTTTGCACTACTAACTGTTTCAGTACAAACCTGGAAATCTGCCAATCAAAATCCAATAGAATCTTTACGTTACGAATAAAACTTAATCGCCCAATATCAAATTAACCTTATTAACTATGATCTGGAACAACCTAAAAATAGCAATTCGAAACCTTTGGAGAGATAAAGTTTTTTCTTCGATTAACATTAGTGGATTGGCTATAGGATTAGCATGTTGTATCATTATTTTCCTATTCGTCAACGATGAGTTGAGCTATGACAAGCATCATAAGGATTTTACACAGATATATCGAATTGGAATGGAAGGAAAGTTAGGCGATATGGAGATGAAAGGACCTTTCACCGCTAACCCCATGGCTCCTACACTACTAAACGAATTCCCCGAAGTGGAGGAAGCTATCAGAATTCGTCAATCTGAGAATTCTGTTCTTCAATACCAGAACAAAATCTTCTCGGAAGACAGGCTATTTTGGGTCGACTCCACTTTCTTCAATGTATTCACTGTCGATTTTATTTATGGAAATCCTAACATAGCACTATCCCAATCAAGGCAAATGGTGCTTACCAAAAGTATGGCAATGAAATACTTTGGAAACTTGGAAGTGATTGGTAAAAGTTTGAAATTAAATCAAAATATTGATTATACAATTTCGGCTGTTATTGAGGATTGTCCATCCAACACGCATTTTCATTTTGATTTTTTGATCCCTTATTATGACCACTCCACATCTAATGATAATTTTTGGCTGAACGATGGCAAATACACCTATGTAAAACTCAAAAAAGGAACCAAACATAGTGATTTCAATGAAAAGTTAAACACTTTAGTAACCAAATACGTTGCTCCAGCATTAAAACAGGCTATGAACATCGATTACAATAGCATGATAAAGGAAGGAAATTACTATCGTTTCTATTCTCGTCCGATGAAAGATATTCATTTACATTCTCATTCTACTCTCGAACTAGAAAATAACGGTGACAGTATTAATGTAACCCTATTTACCATTATCGCCATTTTAATATTAGTGATTGCCTGTATAAATTTTACAAATCTGAGTACTGCAAAATCGAGTAAAAGAGCAAAGGAGATTGGAGTGAGAAAATCCTTAGGGTCATCTAAAGGGCGATTGATTTCACAGTTTTTATTCGAGTCGGTTTTACTTAGTCTCGTTGCTTTTACACTTGCAATGATTATAGTGGAATTCCTTCTTCCAATTACTTCTGTTTTAATAGGCAAAGATTTATTCCCAGATTATTTAAATAATCCTCAACTATTTTTCCTTTTCCTTGGTATTTCAGTTGCTACCGGATTACTATCAGGAGCTTACGCGGCATTTTTCCTATCATCCTTTAATCCTGCCAAAGTGTTAAAAGGAGAATTTTCGAAAGGGAAAAATAATTTGTTACTAAGAAAATCACTGGTAATTTTCCAGTTTAGTATTGCCATCTTCCTGTTTGTTGCCACTTTCACTGCCTACAAACAAATGCAATTTATCCAAAACAAAAAGTTGGGCTTCGTAAAAGAAAATATCATGGTTTTAGAAAATGCCGACGAAATAAATGATATCAGAAGCTTTAAAGAAAGCATTAAATCCTATCCTGCCATTATTAATTCAACATTTGCGTCTGCCATTCCAGGCGAGTTTCTAAATGGTAATATTATTGGTCGTAAACCCGACTTAGATCCGAATCAATATAGCTTCAGAAGGATCAGTGCAGATGCAGATTATCACAAAACGCTACAGTTGGAATTAGTAGAAGGACGGTTTTTTAATGAAGATTTGGCATCTGATTCCACCAAAGTATTGATCAACGAATCGGGTGTAAAAGAATTAGGATTGATCAATCCAATTGGAGAGATTATTACACGTGGAGTAGCTTATCCGCTAACCATTATAGGTGTAGTAAAGGATGTTCATGGCGATACCTTTCGCAATAAGATTCTTCCTCTAATTATTTTACCCAATAATTTAAATTTTCAATCTCGCCTTGCAATTCGATATCATGCCAACAATAAAAATACAATTCTTAATATCATTAAGAAAGAATGGAACAAATACACCACAAATATCCCTTTTGAGTATTATCATTTAGATAATCTTATTAATGATTTACACAAGCAAGAATATGCAACCATGAGAACTTTCACAATATTTGCCATTTTATCAATTCTAATTGCTATTCTGGGATTAATTGGACTAAGTTCCTACGCTACCGAACAGAGAATTAAAGAGATTGGAATACGTAAAACTTTGGGCTCGTCGGTAAGTGGTATTTTAAGAATGATGAATAAAGATTTCCTCCAATGGATTTTAATATCCATTTTGATTGCATCTCCAATTGCCTACTACTTTATGTCGAAATGGCTAGAAAACTTTGTCTACCGAGCAAGCTTAGATATTTGGATTTTTATTGTCTCAGGCTTGTTATCCTTATTTATAGCCAGCTTTACGATTAGTTTGCAAAGTTTAAAAACTGCATGTAAAAACCCTATTGAATCTTTACGTTACGAATAAAACTTAATCGCCCAATAAAATAAACCTTATTAACTATGATTTGGAACAACCTAAAAATAGCCTTTAGAAACCTTTGGAGAAACAAGGTTTACTCATTCATTAACCTGTTTGGATTAGCCATTGGTTTAGCAGGATGTATCGTACTTAGTTTGTATGTAATTGATGAGTTTAGCTACGACAAATACAATAAAAATCATGCTAGAATTTATCGCATGAACACTTCAATAAAAATGAAAGAGTTTGAATTAACTCACCCAACCTCATCACCTGTTTTGGCAGCCACTTTAATCGAGGATTTTCCTGAAATAGAAGAGGCTACCCGAATCGTTTCAACTTTCGAGTCGGTTGTTGTTGAAACCGAAGGGAAAGGCTTTGAAGAAGAACGTTTTTATTGGACCGATCCTTCTATTATCAAAATTTTTGATCTTAAAATTCTAAAAGGAAACGGATTCGAAAGTTTAAAAAACCCTCATCAACTGATTATTTCAGAAAAAACTGCTATGAAATATTATGGCAGTCTGAATGTTATTGGAAAGCAAATAAAACTGGAAGATGAAGGAAATTTTACCATTACGGCAATAGCCAAAGATTTACCTCAGAATTCTCATTTCCATTTTCATTTATTAACCTCGATTAAAACACACTTTAAAAGCAAAGTAACCAGTTTTAACAACGATGGAGCCTACACCTATGTACTTTTAAATGATAAAGCAAATGGTGAAGCATTTGTAGACAAAGTGCCAGGACTTGTAAAAAAGTATGTAGAGCCAGATTTAAAGAAATACAACAATATGACTTTGGCTGAAATGGAAGCCACTGGAGATTATTATAAATATTTTGCAATGCCATTAACCGATATTCATCTTCATTCTCATTCAATTTACGAATTGGAAACCAATGGTGATATCAATAATGTGTACATTTTCCTGTTTAGTTCAATTCTTATACTACTAATTGCATGCATTAATTTCACAAATTTAAGTACTGCAAAATCAGCACAAAGAGCAAAGGAAATAGGCGTTCGGAAAAGTCTGGGGTCTTCACGCCAAAGACTAATTATTCAATTCTTGTCCGAATCTATTTTGCTTAGCATTGCTGCACTATTGGTAGCTCTTCTTTTGGTAGAGATTTTACTTCCGTTTGCAAGCTCACTTCTCGAAAAACAACTCGAAAATTTATATCATAGCAATTCATTACTCATTCTATATTTTATAGGAATTGCCCTATTTACCGGATTATTTGCAGGCAGTTATTCAGCCTTTTATCTGTCTAAATTCGATCCGGCAAAAGTATTAAAAGGAGATTTATTTGTAAACAATGGCAAATCGACTTTAAGAAGTACCCTGGTTAGTCTTCAATTTTGCATTACCATCTTCTTATTTGTAAGCACCCTCATCGCATTTCAACAAATGAAATTCATAAACCATAAGGATTTGGGATTCAATAAAAATGAGCAATTGGTAGTAAAAAATATTCATAAAGTGAATTCGATGGATGCGTTTAAAAGTGCATTTACAAATCATACAAATATTATAAATGCATCATGTGCCAGTAATATCCCAGGAGGGTTTTACGATGGATTCTCTATTCAAAATACCGATGCAAATGACCAAAACAATTATTCGGTTCGCGCAACCACCGCAGATTTCGATTTTGCAAATACAATGAGTATGCACTTGACTGCAGGTCGATTCTTTTCCAAAGATTTTCCCTCTGATAAAAATGGAATTGTAGTAAATGAAGCTCTAGTAAAAGAAATGAAGCTTAGTAATCCTGTTGGAACAATTGTGAATACTCCGATGGGCAAAAAAACGATTCTCGGAGTGGTAAGTGATTTTCATTTTGTTTCTCTTCATATGAAAATTAGTCCTCTAATTTTTGTACATCCTGAAGGTCTACCAAAATTATATTTGGTGATCAACTACAGAGCTGGACAAAAGAAGGAAGTTTTAGCTCTTTTAAAATCTACTTGGAATGAACAAGCTCAAGGATTCCCATTGGAATATTTCTTTATGGATGACTATTTTGCTGAGTTGCACCGAAATGAAAACAATACCATGCAGCTTTTCTCAATTTTCTCAATTCTATCAATATTAATTACATGTTTAGGATTATTAGGTTTAAGCTCGTTTACAACAGAACAGCGTACCAAGGAAATTGGTGTTCGAAAAGTTTTGGGTGCAAGTAATTTTAGCATCTTACATCTACTGAATAAAGACATTTTAAAATGGATGCTATTTGCAATTATCACGACCAGTCCTATCGCCTGGTACATCATGAATGGTTGGTTGAGTAATTTTGCCTATAAAACAGAAATTCATTGGTATGTATTTCTAATTTCAGGAGGATGTGCCATGTTTTTAGCCATAGCAACTATCAGTTGGCAGGCTTGGGTTGCCACCAGAAAAGATCCTATCGAATCTTTGCGATATGAATAATAAAACTATAAACCCCGATACAAATATATCGGGGTTTATAGTTTACAGTAAACTGATAGCCACTTCGTAAATAGAATCTACTCTATGACTTTCTGGTTCTGAACTTCCCTTGGCATATCCCAGATCACTCAATCGTAAGTGAGTATAATCACACAGGCCATTTTTCTCCATAGTAATTCGTCCACAATCCAAATTACATCCATCAATCACCAAAGTTTTTGAACCTTTAACCGATTCAATCATTTTGGGGATTCCAGCACCAACAAAAGCCAAACATTTCATTTGTGCGAGATTGTTCTTTTTTATTTTTCTGGCTACCAAATCAGTTAATTCCCCAACATCTGCAGCTCCAGAACAAGCAAAAACCACTTTATTGCTTTTGTCATCACAAGTACACGATTTTTTTCCCATTACCAACTGTTTATTGATTTATGACTTATTTCAAATGCTTCATATTCTGTTCCAACTCAATCGCAATTCTATCAAAAACTTCATCAAACTCACCTACTCCGTCAACTTTTTTCACATCATGTAACTGATTGTATTTCTCAATTACGGGTACTGTTTTTTGTTCATGCTCCTGAAGTCGTTTAACAATTTTAGAGGTTTCGGTATCGTAAGGCATGCACCTATCTGTTTTGCTTCGAGCGTCTAACCTGTTTATCAATTCAAGTGTTGGTACATCAATTTCTATCACTTTTGATATGGATGAATTATGTTTTTTCAATAATCCATCCAAAATGTAGGACTGGACCAATGTTCTAGGAAACCCCTTAAAAATAAAACCTTTTACACCGTTGGAATTTTCAATCTTCTTTTCGATCAATTGAACAACGATTTCATCTGGTACCAATTCCCCATTTTCATACAACTCAATAATTCTTTTGCCTATTTCCGATCCATTTCTAATTTCATGATCCAACATTTGTCCGGTGGCTACATATTCCAAACCATATTTCTTAGCCAATGCAATTCCTTGCGATCCTCTTCCCGATCCTGGATATCCAAACAATACCACATTGTACAAGCTTTTTGCCAATTCAGCCTTTATTATCTTCTGAATATCCAAATTTACCTTATCAATAGATTGATTTCCATCTATCCCAAAATAGATTCCCTTATCCTTATAGAACTGTAATACAGGTAACGTTTTATCCCTGTATTCTCTCAATCTGTTGCGAATTACAGATTCATTATCATCTGATCTGCCAGAGGTTTTTCCGCGATTCAATAAACGAGCCACAGATATCTCCTCTTCAACTTCCAAACTAATTAAACAACTCAATGAAGTATTTAATTTGATCATTAAGCCTTCCAAAATATAGGTCTGAATGTAGGTTCTTGGAAATCCATCAAACAAAAATCCATTGGCATCAGGATTTGCAGTAATGGTTTTCTCTATAATCTGAACAATAATCTCATCAGAAACCAATCCTCCCGAAGCAATGATACTTTGTGCTTCCAAACCCAATTTACTTTTCTCCTTAATTTCTTTACGAAGCAAATCTCCTGTTGAAATATAGAACAGGTTGTATTTTTTAATTAAGTATTCCGATTGAGTTCCTTTTCCTGCACCCGGAGGTCCGAATAACGCGATATTCAACATAGGCTTGTATTTGTAGAATTAGAATTTAGTGCGAACGATACTACAATGTAACATATATCAAAATCAAGGTCAAGTGTTTTTGTCACTTATAACCGATATATTTCAATAAAATTGATTCATTCAATAGCTGCCAATTAAGATTCATCGTAAACCAATCGATAATTCTCGATATCCTCAACAAACAAAACACCCTTAGCTGTTAATTTACTGACACTTAAGTGTAAATTCAAAATCTCTTTATTCAAATAAGATTCATTTTAAACAAGAGATATAAATAGATAGATATCAAGCTTTTCCGTAAATTATAGTATCAATCAAAATCTAATCGTATGAGACTTCCCAAATCATTTTACAACTGGACATCTATTTTGGGTGCTAGTATTGCTAGTATTGCCTTTTTTCTAATTGTATTTTTCTTTGTGATTTCAATTCTATTTGATCAAGGAAGTTCATATATGGGACTTATCATCTATATCGTCTTACCTGTATTTATGGTAATAGGAATGATTTTAATTCCTATAGGCATGATCATTCAAATAAGACGAAGGAGCAAACAAATTTTCATAACAGAAAGTATGAGATGGCCTAAGGTTGATTTGAACGATCAAAAACACAGAAATGCTTTTTCTCTATTCGTGATCATCAGTTTCATCTTTTTATTTCTTTCTTCAATAGGTAGCTACGAAGCTTTCGTATATAGTGAATCAGTACCATTTTGTGGAACACTTTGCCATGAAGTTATGGAACCCGAATATGTCACATATCAGCAATCTGCTCATGCAAGAGTTGCTTGTGTTGAATGTCATGTAGGAGAAGGTGCCGATTGGTTTGTGCGATCCAAATTAAGTGGTTTGTATCAGGTTTATGCAGTTCTTTCCGACAATTTTCCAAGACCAATTCCAACACCTATTGCCAATTTACGACCTGCTCAAGAAACTTGTGAACACTGCCATTGGCCCGAAAAATTTTATCCTAAACGCATTAAAAATCAGAGGAATTTTTTAGCAGACAGTTTGAACTCTGAATGGAACATACAACTTATAATGAAGATAGGACCTGATCATCATACACAACAACTTTCTGAAGGAATTCATTGGCATATTAATCCCAATATTAAAATTGAATTCATGTCTACTGACGAAAAAAATGAATTTATTCAATGGGTTAAATACACGAATTTGGAAACCGGAGAAGAATACATTTACGAAGATCAAATGATGGAACCCGATTCCATGTTCTATGCGGATGCAAAATTACATACTATGGATTGCATGGACTGTCACAATCGTCCATCGCATGTCTACCTTTCTCCTCCCGATTTTATTGATGCTGCACTAGCTAAGGGCAGTATTAATTCAAACATTCCATATATAAAATTGGCAGCAATGGAAGCTCTATCGGAAATATACAATACAAAAGATAGTGCTAACTTATTGATAGAAGAAAAGATTCTAAACTTTTACAAAGACAATCATTCAGACATTGCCATATCGCATAAAAATGATATAAAACTGGCAGTAAACGAAATTAGAAATTCCTATCACCAAAATACATTTCCTGCTATGAAAGTACGTTGGGATATTTATCCCGATCACAAAAGTCATATGGAATCACAAGGATGTTTTCGTTGCCACGACAACATGCATTCTACTAAGAATGGTCGAGTTATTTCAAAAGATTGTAATTTATGCCACTCCATAACTACCCAAGGCAAACCAGGTTCTCTTCAATTTGCGCTTTCTGGAAATAGTCTCGAATTCAAACATCCAATTGATATTGGTACCGATTGGAAAGAGTATTCTTGTGTTGATTGTCATGCATATTTATATCCTTAAATCACTGTATGAACTCATTCTATTTGGAATTGTTTTAATTAAAGAAGATATTCGCAATTAAGAATGAACAAATCAAGATATGAGCAATAATAGACTTAGCGGAGAAGAACTACACGAATTAGGAATAAAATGGGTTTATAAGCATATAAAGGATGAATTTGAAGTATTATCTGTAAATATTGAATTCGAAAAAAATCCACAAATTCTAGCGAAAAAAGATGATGAAATGCATTTTATTGTGGTAAAAACCAGCACCTATCCAGATGTTGGATCATTGTCGCCGATGGCAGCTGAAGAAATTATAAAGCACGCAGATAAGCACAAAGCAAAAATTCTATTTGCTCACGTAGGAGTTGCTAATGCTGATGCTAAAGATGATAATGGAATGCAATATCCTGAAAAAGGTGGGCAATACTATATCAATTATACAGGCTTGACTATAGAACCAAATATTCTGTTAGACCCAACTAACATTTAAAATTCTTCTAATTATGAATTCTAAAGATGATTTTAAACAAATCAGACATGAATATGGAAAAAAGGAATTGCTTGAGACAGATATAAATGCAAATCCGATAATTCAATTTGAGGATTGGTTTAATGAAGCAGTAGACCAAAAAATATCTGATGCTAATGCCATGACATTATCGACGGTTTCTTCTGAAGGACGCCCATCAGCAAGAATTTTACTGTTGAAAAACTACGACGAAAATGGATTTTATTTTTTCACGAATTACAATAGCCGAAAAAGCATTGAGTTGGAACAGAATCCTTATGCTTGCATGGTATTTTTTTGGTCTGATTTAGAAAGGCAAATAAGAATCGAAGGAAAAATTGAAAAAATTGAACCTAGACTGTCTGATGAATATTTTTTCGAAAGACCGGTTGGAAGTAGAGTGGCAGCTGCCATATCACCTCAGAGTGAAGAAATTAAAAACCGTGACTATTTAGATAAACTGGTGAATGAGTTTAAAACCGAACATGGTGAAAAATTTGAAAGACCAGAATATTGGGGAGGTTACCGATTAATTCCTGACAGTTTTGAATTTTGGCAAGGACGAAAAAACAGATTAAATGATAGAATTGAATATCGATTAATTGAAAAGAAGTGGAAAAATAGAAGACTAGCCCCTTAAAAAACATCATTAGTCTAATGAAAACATCCACTCATACAAAAAAATGAAAAATATCACATTTCAAGGGTTACCTTTTCCACATTTATAGAATAAAGAAGTGAAGACTCCCATCTTGTCCAGATGGTTCTTCATTCAGTAAATTGTATGTAGTAAAAGCACCCCGATGATTTAATCACGGGGTGTTCTTTTTATATGATAGTACTTAGCCAATTTCTCTTCAATAAAATTATCGTATCCCATACATACTTTTTGGGAAAAATGAACTGCTATTTCAACCAAGTTCCTTATCTGCGATTCTAACATTTTATCTATATCATCAAGTTTTATATCATTTTGAACAAGATAATATGCAATAGCAGCATTGAATGTATCACCAGCACCAACTGTGCTTATTGGATTAATTTGGGGAACCTCAAAAACATATTCATTCCCTATAATTACATATACTCCATTTTTATTGGCTGTGTAAATTAATTTAGCCGAAGTAAATTCGTTCATCCATTTATATGCTGATTTTGCTGAAGTCGCTTTGCAAATCAATTCAAAATCTTCGTTAGAAGCTTTTACGATATCACACAGTTGAATATTTTCTTTTATAAAAGGGAGAACCTCTTCTAGTAAGGGTAAATGCTGAGCTCGAAAATTAGGATCGTATATTATTATAGCACCTTTAGATTTACATTCCTTCAAAAAATCCACTAAGGCTGATCTAAATTCAAGCTTTATAGCAAGGAAAGATCCAAACAGAACAATGTCATTCTTTTCCACACAAGTAGGAAATTTTATACATGTCTCAAGTCCCTTTCTGGTTTTATAAAATGAATAATCCGCATTTTTCTTTTCATCCAGAAATGCCAATGCTAAATTTGAATTGGTGTCTGTAAAGCGAGCTATATGATTTGTATCAACATTATTTTGCTTCAAAAAATCAAAAATCTGTTCTCCTACTCTATCAACACCTAATTCACTTATTAAGGAAACATTTACTCCCAATCTGCCCAAACTAACAGAGGAGTTTAAGAAGGATCCGCCCGGCTTCGCTTCAACAGGTTTATCATTTTCAAAAAAGAGATCTAAGACACAATCACCAATAGTATAAACTGTACGCATTAAAGTTGATTTTAATTATTCCAACAAAACTACGAATTCAAATATTCAAAAAAGTACGAACTTCTGAATAGAGTGTCTGGATTTAATACTATTCTTCTTCATTTCACTTGTTTTAGCTCAACTAAAAGAAAAAACAATACAAAATTGACTAAAAAATGACTTAATTTTACTCTAAAGTGACATCGACGATCACAATATTTCACTTTCTCTCAAAAAAAATATAATTTAGATTCATTCTTTATAATTTTCAAACCATCAAGATGAAATCGTTTTCGATTCATCCATTTTTAGCAAGCTTAAAAAAGCACGGTTAAATTAAATAGATTTGAACTATAGTGAGGAATGCAGGAATTTTTGCCACATCAAAAAATAAAGTAAATTTGGTTCCGTCATTCCCTAAGCAAAAATAAATTGGAGACATATGCAAAGTAAAAAACCAAGCGAAATTGAAGTGAACCAAAAGAAGAGTAAAGGTGATCAAAAAGATTTGATCCGTTACATTAATCTTCAGTTGGCGGCAATGGGACAACCCATTTTTAAAGAAGAATCAACAGAAGAAGAACAACTTTCTGACCCTAAATTTATAGAGCTAACTGATAGCTTGATTAAAAACTATCGTGCAAAATCACGTTTATTAGCCGACCACCTTTGTCCAGCCGATCAGCGTATACAAGATTTTCTAAACGATTATCTTGCTGATGTAGATGATGAAGTTGCACAAATACCAACATCTACATTTGTTTTAGATCAACCGGGAATCGCAAGAGAACTGAGTTTACCTCCAAATAAGGATGAACACATAACAGATCTATTAAGTTCTTACAGAATAGAACAAGGTGTTCTACACAATCCAAAACACGATAGAAGAACTACCAAAGGTTCTTTCCACATTGTAGATGGAAGCCTACCTGTTCCTTTGGATAAAATTGAAGTACCAAAGAAAGCATTTGCTAAATTCTTACAAGCTGCTTTCTCTCCTTCAGAAGAAACCAAACAAATTCCATTTACAGCTTCTCAGGAAGACAAAGCTAAGATGATGGTATCTCTTTTACTTCGTCCAACTGTATGTCCTGAAGTTAAAGGAGTTATCAGTCAGAAGTCAATGGAAGTTCGTTTCTTCGCTCCTGGTAGCCTTGTAAGTAACCTTGATTTTGTGGAATCTATTTTCGGTAATGCTGGAGATCCTAACATTCCTGCAAATGATGCTGGTTTGGATATTGAACACTGGACAGGACATACTGGATGTATTGTTTTGGCTCCACAATTGTTGAAACTTACCAAGAAAGAATTAGGTTTACCTCATTACGATGATGCAACTGAACGTCAGAAAAGAGATGGTGTTTGCTGGATCAAAGAAGATGAGCTTTATAATAACGGAAGTGCATTTAAATTAACTTGCCGTAGCGAAAAAGGTGTGGTAATTACTTTAATTGCAGATAACTATTTCGGATACTCTAAAAAAGAGATCAAAACTCAAATCAGTTTCTCGGCTAACCTATACGGATTGGCAGAAGAAGAGCATGCTGGTGGAGCTATTGCTTTCCCTAGAAAGAATTTAGGTGATAGTTTTAGTGGAGCACTATTCATGAAAAATGTATTGAAGAAACAATACAGCTATGATGAAATGGTAAAAGAATTTGGTGCTACTATGGATGTTCACCCTGAAGGATTTGCTGTTGACAAAGAGTATCCAAACATCTATTACATCAATGAAAATTCAAATATTGATGTTTATGAAAGTAAGGTAAGCTGGGAAAAAGATAGTGAAGAACAGAGCATTCGTCTACTTCCTGATCACTACTATGTTCACCCATCAGGATATAAAATGCACATGGAAAAACATCCATCTGCACCATCATGGAGATTGGTAAGTACTGCCTCTGAAGGAACATTCTGCCACAAGCCATGTACTGTTTCAGGAGGTGGTAAATCAGAAATTTCCAAATCACTTCTAAATGCAATTATCTATAGCTCTTTCTATGTGCAAGACATGGAAAAAGACTTTAATTTAGCTGACGAAGTAATTAATCACGATTATACAAAACGTTGGAAAGATCATCCAGATAGAACGACTCCATCGAGATCATTATTAAGTTCTGATCGTTCTTTAGGATCTGTAGTTAAGTTATTAACTCCATCGAAATATTATACTGCTGAATACAATGCATTTTTGGATACAATTCCAGATCACGTTAAGGCATTAGTTCTATTTGTTAAGAGATTCTATCGCCCTGAGCGTACTGATAGCAACTGGAGAGACTATTTCTCAGTTGACGTTATCAATGGAAGAAAAGGACACGAATTGTTATTCAACAACCGTAAAATTGTAGCAAGTTACCTGCGTGTAGGATTTGCTGATGACAATTCATGGTATTTGAATAAGTTGCGTCAGGACTTTATTGCTGCTGCTAAAATTCAAATGGAGGATGATATTACAGCATCTGTAGTTCTTCCTGCAAACAGCTTGAATTACCTTAACGAAGCTTACGACAATGCTAGTGTGAAGTTAACTGCCAACTGCGAGAAGAGATTCTTCCAGCGTCCTGATGAAGCAATTCACAGAGGATATGATAAGGAAGCGGAAGCGGATCTATCAATGAGAAATAACTTTACTTCAAACTACGAACCATTATCTACTGAAGATGGTAAGGATTTAATTGCTGATGCTATTGGTTTTGATATGTACACCAAACCAATTCAGGAAGTAATTAAGCGAGGAGCTGAAAGTAAGAATTCAAACTATTTCATCTCACCATCTCATCCAAGAATTGTAAATGGTGCTCCATCAAAGAATCCAAGGTATTTGCAAATCAGACCTGATTTGGTAAATCCAATTGACGATCGTTTGGCTGATGTTGGTATTCGATTAGCAAGAAGAATTCCATTGGATCAACCTGTTCATCACCCAGTAAATGCTGTTCTTCCAGGACGTAGAAATAATCCTGCTGAGAAAGAAGTTGGTATTCGTGCTTTGAGTGTATATAACCCAATTCACTACCAAGAGTTACCTGAATTGTTCATGGACTTTATCTGTAGTTTAACTGGTAAATCTCCTTCAACAACAGGAGCGGGTACAGAAGGTGCATTGACAAAAGGTCCTTTCAACATGTTGTCACCAACAACTGACTTAAACAATGCGTTACTTTCGTATATCCTAACTGGATATCAGGGATTCTCATCTGCAGCGGGTCACGTTGGAATAGAGAACAGATTCGATCATGATGTATCATTATTGATTCCTGAATTGTGGTGTCGCTTGAAAGAAGAGAATCGTAATCCTAAGTTGTTAATCAAAGAAGGATCTCTTGAGAAATTGGAAGATTTCGAATTTGAAGGAGAAAAGATTGAAGCTTCTCGTTTAGGATATCGTATTACAGACGAATTCTTATTCCGCTATATGAACCGTATTTTCGATGAGCCTCAGAATGTATTCAATGAAAGAATGCTGAAGCCGGAAATTCAGGATATGGAAGCTTATGCAGATGGGATTAAGAATATCTGCGAAGCTCAGGAAAAAGTTGCGGTAAATTACTTTAAAGATAATAGTGTTGATGCTGCTATTCCTCCATTAAAAATTCTTTTAAGCATTATGGCTTACGGAGAATTTGAAGGAAAACACATTTCTGATTCTGAATTGCGTAAGCAATTTGATCGTGATGTTGTCATCAAGTCTGACTGGTACAAAGAAAGATTGAAGCGCAAACAGCAAATCGATATTGAATTCTACGAAAAACAGATTGCATATATTGAGTCGTTCATGGCTGAAAAGTTGAACTCTGAGTGGAGTGAAGACTTAAGTCTGGAAGATAGATATGAGAAAGCCAAGAAAGATTTAGAAAAAGTGAAATCTGAAGAGTACCTGCAAAGTTTAGTAGGCACAATTGGAGCTGATCCGCTTTGCAGAAGAGCAGAGTAAATAAATCTTCAAGAATAAATCTAAAGAGTGACTCATTTAATTATGGGTTGCTCTTTTTTATACCATAAAATTAAAAGCAAAAAATAGCCCGTGATATAGGGGGATCACGGGCAACAATTCTAAAGGATTAATTAACCTACTAACCAACCTTACGGTTGAACCTTTAACTCATTACTACCTTTCGGTAGAATTTCTAGACTCTAAAGATAAAATTTTTTTTCATTTATCCACATAATAAGATAACGAATGTAAATTCTTTAAAACAATTCTACATAACAGATAATATATCACAACTCCAAAACAAAGATAATTATGTACATTTATATACATGTGATTTTGTAAAATAAATCCTTTTAACAGATATATACTAAAATCAGCCTTCACAAAATGTAAAGGCTGATGGATAATTTTTTGGAATAGTAATAAATATTCCAAAAATCGTACAAAAATGAAAAACAGAGGTTACAACTCTTTACACCTTAAAACGAGTATTTAAGATGCACCATAAAACGTGTACTTCCAACTTCAGAAGCATCTCTAACTTTACCATTAACTTGTGTTGTTCCATAAGCTGCTGCTGTATATAGCACTTGAGTTCCTATCATAAACTTACCTGAATACCATTCTACTCTT